>Ga0268257_1000067_pt1 | contig 294342 bp, 275 predicted proteins | sample AgamicAtPrz_FD_200249 | JGI IMG/M metagenome (GOLD analysis project Ga0268257, IMG submission 200249) | Agave microbial communities from Guanajuato, Mexico - At.P.rz (v2) (version 3) | ecosystem: Host-associated > Plants > Phyllosphere > Phylloplane/Leaf | place: Guanajuato, Mexico | collected... | reverse complement strand
ATTTTATTCAACCATGAATCTCCACGTCGAGGCGAAACTTTTGTGACTCGTAAAATTACAATGGCGGCGGCTGCTATAGCTTTAGGCGAACAAGATTGTTTATATTTAGGAAATCTAGATGCACAGCGCGACTGGGGGCATGCTAAAGATTATGTGGAAGCTATGTGGCGTATTTTACAGCAAGATGTTGCAGAGGATTTTGTAATCGCTATGGGAGAAACCACTTATGTACGTGACTTTGTAAGAATGTCATTTGCTGAGCTTGGTATTGAAATTGAGTTTAAGGGCGAAGGAGTAAATGAAAAAGGTTATGTTGCTTCTTGCAGTAATCCGGCTTATCAAATTGAAGTGGGGAAACAGATTATTGCTGTTGATCCTGAATATTTCCGCCCTACAGAAGTAGATTTGCTTATTGGAGACCCTACTAAATCTAAAACTAAATTGGGATGGGTACCGAAATATGATTTAGCTGGATTGGTTAAGGAGATGATAGCGTCTGATCTTCAGTATGTACAGAAAGAAAAAATGATAAAAGAAGTGAGGTCAGCTGTTAGATATTAATTAACGATAAGACATTATATTCTTTATTATTTAGAAATTTCAAATATGAACAAGACAGATAAAATATATATAGCAGGGCACCGCGGTATGGTCGGGTCGGCTATTTTGAGACAATTAAAAGCTGAAGGGTTTACAAATTTTGTTTTAAAAACTTCGTCAGAATTAGATTTGAGAAATCAGCAGGCAGTCGCAGACTTTTTTGAAAAAGAAAAACCAGATTATGTTTTTTTAGCAGCTGCAAAAGTAGGAGGTATCATTGCCAACAATACTTATAAAGGAGATTTTATTTACGAAAATCTGATGATTCAAAATAATGTTATTCATCAGGCTTATTTAAATGAAGTAAAAAAATTAATGTTTCTCGGCTCTTCTTGTATTTACCCAAAAATGGCTCCTCAGCCATTAAAGGAAGAATATATGCTAACTGGAGAATTGGAGCCAACAAACGAACCTTACGCAATTGCAAAAATTGCAGGTATAAAAATGTGCGACGCTTACAGAGATCAGTTTGGATGTAATTTTATTTCGGTCATGCCTACCAATTTGTATGGGCCAAATGATAATTACGATTTAAAAAATTCTCATGTATTGCCAGCGATGTTGCGAAAGTTTATTACAGCTAAAAAAAATGGAGATGACTCTGTGACAATTTGGGGTACAGGAAGTCCGAAAAGAGAATTTTTGCATGCCGATGATCTAGCTGAAGCTTGTGTGTATTTAATGAAAAATTACAACGAACAAGGGCTAGTAAATATCGGAGTAGGAGAAGACATCTCTATTTTAGATTTGGCTATTCTGGTTAAAAAAGTTGTTGGATTTGAAGGTGAAATTGTAACAGATACAACTAAGCCAGACGGTACACCACGTAAGCTTATGGATGTTTCTAAACTTCATAGTTTTGGCTGGAAAGCTAAAACTTCTTTAGAAGAAGGCATTCAAAAGGTTTATGACGAAATAAAAGACACAAATTGGGAGTAATCTCACTAAAATAGATAATGGAATTTATACTGCTAGGACTTATATTAATGATTTTAATGCTTCTCTATTTTAGAGTTGCTGACCGTTATAATATCATTGATAAACCAAATTTAAGGAGCTCACATACTGAGATAACTCTGAGAGGAGGCGGAATCATTTTTTGGTTTGCCTCTTTGATATATTTTGTGCAACATCTACAAAATAACTATTTGTTTTTTACTGGAATTACTCTAGTTAGTCTGATTAGTTTCTGGGATGATATTCAAAGTTTGTCAAATAAAATCAGAATATCAGTCCATTTTCTGTCTATTTCATTGATTTTTTTTGACCTTGGAATTTTTGAGGTTTTACCTATTTGGCAGATTATTACGGCTTATATACTTGCTATAGGTTTAATTAATGCCTATAATTTTATGGATGGTATAAACGGGATAACCGGTTTATATACTTTGTCTGTAATGGGAGCATTGTTATTTGTTAATACAAAAATTCAGCTTTTTGTTGATGGAAGTTTTATAAAATATGCTATGATTGCAAGCTTGGTGTTTTTGTTCTTTAATTACAGAAAAAGAGCCAAATGTTTTGCTGGAGATGTAGGAAGTATAGCTATTGCATTTTGGATTATTTATTTGGTTTTGAAACTTATTTTGAATACTAATTCTTTAATCTGGTTATTATTTCTAGCAGTTTACGGAATAGATGCAGTTTGTACAATTATGCATCGTTTATATCTAAAACAGAATATTTTCGAGGCACACCGTTTACATCTTTATCAGGTTTTAAGCAATGAATATAAGATACAGCACAGACTTGTTTCTTTTTATTATGGTATAGTTCAAAGCGGCATTTCGTTTTTGGTCATATCTCTTTATCAGAAAGTAGAAGATGTAACTTTGTTTGCAATTGTCATTGTTCCACTGGTAATCATTTATTCATCAAAATTTTATTTGTTAAATAAATACAATATGAAAGTAAGCACATGAATCCAAAAGTAATTCAGGGAGGGAATTTTTCAGATCATCGGGGAAGCATTTCGTATGTAAATGACTTTACCTTCGAAAACATCGAAAGATTTTATATAATCAGCAATTCTGATGAGAATCCGATTCGTGCATGGCAGGGACATAAATTAGATGCCAAAAATTTTTATTGTTTAATAGGCTCGTTTAAAATTCATTTCGTAAAAGTAGATAATTGGGAAAATCCATCTAAAGATTTGCCAATTGAAACAGTTTTAGTTTCAGAATCTGATAGTAAAATTGTTCACATTCCTGCGGGCTATGCTAATGCAATAGAATCTTTAGAATCGAATTCAAAATTGATTTCGTTTTCTACTCTTCCATTAACAAAAGTTAGCGAAGATGATGTTCGATATGGAAGTGATTATTGGAAAATAAATGCAGAATAAAAGAATTTATCTTTCGCTGTCAAAACAAAGTGGTTTCGAAGAGCAATATATTAAAAATGCATTTGAGACCAATTGGATTACTTCTGGCGGACCAAATGTGGAAGACTTTGAGAACAAATTAGAAAAATACTTTGAGAAGAAATCTTTTGTAGCAGCTTTAAATTCCGGGACTTCAGCTATTCATTTGGCATTAGTTTTATTAGGAGTAAAAGCAGGCGATGAAGTAATTTGTCAAAGTATGACATTTTCAGCGTCGGCAAATCCAATTTTATATCAGGGAGCCGTTCCGGTTTTTGTAGACAGCGAGATTGATACATGGAATATCTGTCCACAATTTTTAGAAATAGCAATTCAGAATAGAATCAAAAAAGGCAAAAAACCGAGAGCAATAATAACGGTTCATCTCTACGGAAACCCATATAAGGTCGAAGAAGTGCATGCGGTGGCCAATAAATATGATATTCCAGTAATAGAAGATAGTGCAGAGGCATTAGGAAGTAGTTTTAAAGGAAAGAAATGCGGTACTTTTGGTAGTTTGGGAATTTTGTCATTTAACGGAAATAAAATTATAACAACTTCAAGCGGTGGAGCATTGATTTCAAATTCTGAAGTTGACAAGAATAAGGCTTTATTTTTTGCAACTCAAGCCAAAGACAAGGCAGCTCATTATCAGCATAGTGAGATTGGCTATAATTATAGAATGAGTAATATTTGCGCAGGAATCGGTCTTGGCCAAATGGAAATTCTAGAACAAAATATTCAAGAAAGACGAGAAATAAATACTTTTTATAAAGAGCTTTTTAAAGATATTAGCCAGGTTGAAGTTTTTGAAAATACAGACACGAACTTTTTTTCGAACTGTTGGTTAACAACGATTTTAGTTGATGCTCAAAATAAAAAAGGTATAAATAGAGAAAATTTAAGAATGGCATTTGAAGACGCAGATATTGAATGTCGTCCACTTTGGAAGCCAATGCATTTACAACCTGTTTTTAAAGATTATCCATTTTATGGTAAAAATATATCAGAGGAATTATTTAGAAAAGGACTGTGCCTTCCATCAGGAAATTTATCCATAGAAGACAAAAATAGAATAAGAGAAGTGGTCGAAAACTTCTTTGCATAATAAATAGTTCAAAAAATTATATGAAAATCGAAAAAACATTTATAAAAGATTTAATAATTGTAGAACCAACCGTTTTTGGAGACGAAAGAGGTTATTTTTTTGAATCTTACAGTAAAACTAAATTTGAAGATTTAGGAATTAATATTGATTTTGTTCAAGACAATCAATCCTTTTCAAAAAAAGGGACTTTGCGAGGTTTACATTATCAAAACCCTCCTTTTGCACAGACAAAACTGGTTCGTGTTTTAGAAGGAGAAATTATTGATGTAGCGGTAGATTTAAGAAAAGATTCTCCAACATACGGAAAATCATTTAGTATTTTGCTGTCAGCAGAGAATAAAAAACAGTTATTAGTTCCGCAAGGATTTGCTCATGGTTTTTCTGTTGTCAGCGAAACAGCTTCGGTTATGTATAAATGCGATCAGTTTTATAATAAAGCTTCTGAAGGAGGAATCAAATATGATGATCCATCTTTGAATATTGATTGGGGAATGAATCTTGAGGAGGCTATTGTTTCGGAAAAAGATCAAATTTTGCCATTTATTGAAAACTGTAATAGTTTATTTTAATGAAAAAAATTCTAGTAACTGGCGCCACAGGACAATTAGGATCTGAACTTTCAGTTTTAGCGCCTTTGCATACTCAATATGAATGGGTATTTGCAGATAGAACTCAAATTACATTAGATAATTTAGAAATACTTCAATCTCAATTAGAAGTAATTAACCCAAACATTATATTAAATTGCGGTGCTTATACAGCTGTTGATAAAGCTGAATCAGAAAAAGATTTGGCTTTTAAAGTAAATCATTTAGCAGTAGAGTTAATAGCAAAATATGCTAAAGAAAATAGCGCTAAACTAATTCATATTTCGACAGATTATGTTTTTGATGGCGCTTCGTCTATAGCTTTAAATGAAGAAGCTGAAACTAGTCCTATAAATGTTTATGGAGAAAGTAAATTGGCTGGTGAAATTGCTTGTTTGAAAGAAAACCCAGAATCAATTATTATTAGAACTTCTTGGGTTTACAGCACGTTCGGAAATAATTTTGTTAAAACGATGCAACGATTAATGAAGGAAAGAGATGAAATTAATGTGGTAAATGACCAGATTGGTTCACCAACTTATGCTGCCGATCTTGCGCAAGCAATGATTGATATTATCGGATCTGCAAAATGGATTCCAGGAATTTATAATTATTCGAATGAAGGAGAAATCAGCTGGTATGAATTTGCGTTAAGCATTAAAGAGCTTGGAGGGTATAATTGTAAAGTTGGAGGGATTCCATCTTCATCTTACCCAACTCCAGCAAAAAGACCAAGCTTTTCATTATTAAATAAGGAAAAAATAAAAACAGTCTATAATCTGAATATTCCAGATTATAAAAAAAGTTTAAAAAAAATGTTTGTTTAAAAATCTAGGACTAGAATTTTTGAGGTTAAAAATCTGAAATTAAGATTATGAAAGGAATTATATTAGCTGGAGGTTCCGGCACAAGATTGCATCCATTAACATTAGCTGTAAGTAAACAATTAATGCCTGTTTACGATAAACCTATGATTTATTATCCATTATCTACTTTAATGATGGCCGGAATCAATGAGATCTTAATTATCTCTACCCCTCATGATTTACCTCATTTCAAGAAACTTTTAGGTGATGGAAGCACAATTGGTTGTAAATTTAGCTATGCAGAACAGCCAGATCCGAATGGTTTGGCACAGGCTTTTGTAATAGGCGAAGAATTTATTGGTAAAGATAAGGTGGCATTAGTACTCGGAGACAATATTTTCTTTGGAACTAATATGCAACAACTTTTAAAAGATAATGCTGATCCAGAAGGAGGAGTAGTTTTTGCTTATCATGTTGCAGATCCAGAAAGATATGGAGTAGTTGAATTTGACGAAAATAAAAATGCCATTTCTATAGAAGAAAAACCTTTAGAGCCAAAATCAAATTATGCCGTTCCAGGACTTTATTTCTACGATAATTCTGTTGTTGAAATTGCCAAAAATATTAAGCCTAGCGCCCGTGGTGAATATGAAATTACAGATGTGAATAAGGTTTACTTAGAAAAAGGAAAACTAAAAGTAGGAATATTAAGCCGAGGAACAGCTTGGTTAGATACAGGAACTTTTAATAGTTTAATGCAAGCTGGACAATTTGTTCAGGTTTTAGAAGAAAGACAAGGTTTAAAAGTTGGTTGTATCGAAGAAATTGCTTGGCGACAAGGATTTATTGATGATGCTCAACTTGAGGAATTGGCTCAACCACTACTTAAATCAGGTTATGGAACTTACCTATTGGAGTTTTTGAAACAAAAGAAAAAAGGTGTTAAAATTTAATTTACACCTATTAAGTAATTATTTAAAACCTTTAATTTGTATTTTTGTATAAAGTTCAAATTTTACTGACTTAAAAAAAGCTAAATTGAATACAGAAAAACCAAATAATATAACCTCTTTATTGTATAAAACCTTTTCTCCAAGAAATCTTAGGGCAAATATCAATAATTTGAGTTATTTGCCGAGATGGATTATTGTTGCAATTGATGTAATGGTTTTGTTTTTTTCATTTTCATTTACTTATTTGCTCTTTGATGGAACCGCAATAGGATATATTATAACATCGCACGATTTTTATTTTGTAGCCAGTTTAATAACGGTCAATATATTTTTCTTTTGGCTTTTTAGAACATATTCTGGAATTATTAGGCACTCTTCCTACATAGATGCCATAAAACTGCTTTTTTCACAGATGTCAGTTTTAGTGTTTTTCTTATTTGTGAATTTAGTATTTGAATTGTACACAGGACATAAAGCTTTTCTAAATACTGCCCTTTTTATTAATTTAGTTTTGTCTTTTTGTGGTTTGTTTTTATATCGTGTAATTGTAAAACAGACTTTTGAAATGTATTTTTCAGAAAAAGCTACAACAAAGCTCGTGCGAACAGTTATTTATGGTACAGATGCAAATGCAATTTCAGTAGCTAATGCTTTAAAATTTGAAACTCCTTCACGATTTAAAATTGTTGGATTTGTAGATAAGAATAATCAGAATGCGTCTAAACGTATGCTTGATCTGCCTATCTTAATTTTAAGAAAAAAGCTTCCAGCTCTTATGCGCTCTGTCGCTGCAGAAGGTGTAATTATTGCTGACAAAAGCTTGACTAAAGACGAGCAACTTATTATTGTTGATCAGTGTTTAGAGTTTAACTACAGAGTATATACCGTTCCACTAATATCTGATTGGGAAAACCAAAAAGAAATTTCTCAAAAAGTAAAAAATATACAGATTGAAGATTTATTGGAAAGAAAACCTATAGTCCTAGATAGTAAATCAATTTCTAAACAATTAAAAGACAAAACAATTTTAATTACTGGCGCTGCTGGTTCAATTGGAAGCGAGATTGTAAGACAGGTTCTGAATTTCAATCCGAAAAATGTTATTGTTTTGGATCATGCTGAGACTCCATTGCATAATTTGTGCTTAGAAACGCAAGCAATGAATTTCAGCACAAAAATTGTTGCTGTAATTGCAGATGTACGAAGCAAGAAAGCACTTGAGAAAGTATTTAAAAATTATAATCCACATGTTGTTTTTCATGCTGCTGCATATAAGCATGTGCCTTTAATGGAAGAGAACCCTGCTCAGGCAATTCAAACTAACATAAAAGGAACTAAAAACCTTGCAGATTTAGCTTGTAAGTATCGAGTGAAGAAATTTGTAATGGTTTCTACAGATAAGGCTGTGAATCCAAGTAACGTAATGGGCGCAAGTAAACGCATTGCTGAAAAATATGTTCAATCTTTGTTCTTAAAAAATCAAAGAGAGAATGTTGAAGGAGGCACGAAATTTATTACGACTCGTTTTGGAAATGTTCTAGGATCAAATGGATCCGTTGTTCCTTTATTTACGAAACAAATTGCAGAAGGAGGGCCAGTAACCATTACACATCAAGATATTATTCGTTATTTCATGACAATCCCAGAAGCTTGCCAATTGGTATTGGAAGCAGGTGCGATGGGTAATGGTGGAGAAATCTATATTTTTGATATGGGTAAACCCGTTAGAATTATTGATTTAGCACGAAAAATGATTAAATTGGCCGGTTTTATACCAGATAAAGAAATTAAAATTAAAATAGTTGGTTTAAGACCTGGAGAAAAGCTTTACGAAGAATTATTGAATGATACTTCTAAAACTCTACCAACATATCATAATAAGATTATGATTGCGCAAGAAATCCAAGACGAATATGAAACTCTACATAATGACGTTGACGAATTAATTGGTATTGCTGATTTTTATGAGAATGATGATATTGTTGCTAAAATGAAAAAAATTGTTCCAGAATTTAAGAGTATGAACTCTGCTTTTGAAGTTCTAGACAAATAGTATAATAATTAAATTATAAATCAAATATAATCAAAAGGTGTTTTTTAAAAACGCCTTTTGACATTTTTAACCCAAATCTAAAATGTTAAAAATCTTGTTAAATTTTATAATGCAAGATTTTAAAGTTCTTTTTTAATGGATTCTAAAAACTCAAATGATTGGTTGTTTGAAATAACACCCAAGAATAAATTTTTCTCGCTGAATTTTAAAGAAATTTGGCAATATAGAGATTTATTAATGCTCTTTGTTAAAAGAGATATTATCACAGTTTATAAACAGACGGTTTTAGGACCACTTTGGTATCTTATTCAGCCTTTATTTACCTCTATAACCTTTACAATTATATTTAATAACGTAGCCGGAATTAAGACAGGCTCCATTCCACCATTTTTATTTAATTTGGCTGGAATTATGGTTTGGAATTATTTTACCGCTTGTTTGAATGGAACTTCAGATACATTTAAATCTAATGCCAGTATATTTGGAAAAGTATACTTTCCAAGAATTATAACTCCACTATCTATAGTAATTTCCAACTTGATTAAGTTTGGAATTCAATTTGGCATATTTATTTTCTTTTACATTTTCTTTTATTTTAAAGGAGCTGACTTAACTTTTAATGGGGCAATATTATTTTTCCCTATGCTGATTGCATTTATGGGAATTTTGGGATTAGGTTTAGGTATGATGATTTCTTCAATGGTAACAAAATACCGAGATCTTAATAATTTAGTCGGATTTGGAGTGCAATTGCTAATGTATATATCTGCAGTAATGTATCCGATGGAATTGATAAAAGAAAAACTCCCTAAATTTGGCTGGATAGTACAATATAACCCATTGGCTTATGTGATAGAAACATCCCGTTATATGTTATTAAATATTGGGAGCATATCAATTTTAGGTTTAGTGTACACAATGGGAGTTACATTAATTGTGTTTTTTGTTGGATTATTGGTTTTCAATAGAACAGAAAAAAGCTTTATAGACACTGTATAAATGAAAGATATCATATTAAAAGCCGAAAATGTTTCAAAACAATACCGTTTAGGTGAAGTTGGCACAGGAACTTTAAGTCACGATTTAAATAGATGGTGGCATAAAATTCGTGGAAAGGAAAATCCATATTTGAAAATTGGAGAAACAAATGATCGTTCTAAAAAAGGAACTTCAGATTATGTATGGGCTTTACAAGACATTAATTTTGAAGTTCAAAGAGGGGAGGTTCTAGGAATCATCGGAAAGAACGGAGCAGGAAAATCTACACTTTTAAAAATTCTTTCGAAGGTTACTGCACCAACAACAGGTAGTATAAAATCTCGAGGACGTATTGCTTCTTTACTAGAAGTAGGTACAGGTTTTAATGGAGAAATGACAGGCCGAGAAAATATATTTCTTAATGGAGCCATTTTAGGGATGACCAAAAAAGAAATCGCTTCAAAACTTGATGAAATTATTGAATTTTCAGGCTGCGAACGTTATATTGATACTCCGGTAAAAAGATATAGTTCTGGAATGACAGTTCGTTTGGCTTTTGCTGTGGCTGCATTTTTAGAACCTGAAGTGTTGGTTGTAGATGAAGTTTTGGCAGTTGGTGACGCTGAGTTTCAAAATAAAGCAATCGGCAAAATGCAAGATATTTCTAAAGGAGAAGGAAGAACGGTTCTTTTTGTAAGCCATAATATGGCGGCTGTGAAAAGTTTGTGTACTAGAGGAATTGTTTTGGAGCATGGTAAAGTAAAACTTATTGATACTATTGAAAAAGCAGTTAGTTATTACTTAAGTGGAGATTCGGAAGTTATTAATCAGAAGATATTTGGTCATGAGTACGAAACTAATGAGTTTAAGTTAGAAAAAATTTCAATTAATGGCCAAGGGAAAAGCATAGAAGAACCACTTTTAGAAAGTGATAAAATTGAACTAAAAACGATAATAACTTTAAAAGAAAATAAAACAAGCAATTATCACATAACATATCATTTGTATAATGAAATGGGTGAAGCTCTTTTTTCTTTTTCAAATGTAGCAGAAGCAGATAGTCTAAAACATGGTTATAATGAATTAACATGTACATTTCCTGCCTCATTCTACCAATCTGGACAGTATTATTTATCATTTTTCTTTGTGAAAGATAAACGTGAGGCTCTTTTGGTTGGGAATGATATTATATCTTTTACAATAGTGGATGGAAGTAGAGATTTAGGGGTATATATGGGAAGAGAACCTGGATATATTAAGCCTCAGTTTAATTGGTTATTAAAAAGTAACTAATGATAAATGTAACCAAAACGTATCTTCCTCCTTTGGAAGAATACAACAAATTTATTAAACGTGCTTGGGATAATGAATGGTTAACCAATAGAGGAGAACTTGTATTAGAGCTTGAAGAAAAATTAAAAAACTACTTAGAGGTTTCACATATTACAATTACAAATAATGGCACTATACCATTACAAATTGCAATAAAATTGCTTGGGAATAACGGGGAAATCATTACCACCCCTTTTAGTTATGTAGCAACGACGGCATCAATAGTTTGGGAGAATTGCAAACCAGTTTTTGTAGATATACATCCAGAATATTTAACTATTGATGAAACTAAGATAGAAGAAGCAATTACATCAAAAACAACAGCAATCTTAGCAACTCATGTTTTTGGAAATCCTTGTAATGTTGAGGTTATTGAATCTATTGCCAAAAAACATAACTTAAAAGTTATTTATGATGCAGCACACTGTTTCAATGTAAAGTTAAACGATAAGTCGATATTTGATTATGGTGATGTAAGTACTTGTAGTTTTCACGCAACAAAATTGTTCCACACTGGTGAAGGCGGTGCAATGTTTGCAAATGATTTAGAATTAAAACATAAATTATTTTATTCTCATAACTTTGGACATAATGGTCCTTTGGCCTTTCATGGATTAGGTATTAATGGTAAGATTTCAGAGCTGCAGGCTGCTATGGGTTTAGCTGTTTTTCCTTATATGGATAAAATAATAAAAGAAAGGAAGAAAATAGTTGAATTTTATAATGATAACCTAGATTTTTCGAAGTTACAATGCTTAAAATTAAGAGAAAACACGAATTGGAATTATAGCTATTATCCAGTAATTTTTGATACAGAAGAACAATTGCTAAAAGCGCAAAAAGAATTAAACGAAAATCAAATTTTTCCAAGACGTTATTTTTATCCTTCTTTGAATACAATTGAATATACAAAAGGCTTAGAAATGCCAATCTCAGAGAGTATCTCATCTCGCGTATTGTGTTTGCCTTTGTATGTAGGGGTACAACTACAGCAATTAGAAAAAATTGTAATATTAATTAATTCATGTTTATGTTAATTATAGGTGCGAAAGGTTTTGCAAAAGAGGTTTTAGAAATTGCTCATCAATTAAATGAGTTGGAAAATCTGGCATTTTATGATGATGTTAATGATAACATAAATGAACCTTTATTTAATCGATTTCCTGTTTTAAAAACTATTGAAGACACTTCGAATTATTTTAAGACTATCGACAATCGATTTACAATTGGAATAGGAAATCCTTTTTTAAGGAAAAAACTTTATGAAAAATTTACAGCTTTAGGAGGAATCTTTACTTCAACAATAAGCAAATCTTATATTGGAAGTTACGATGTAATTATTGGTGAGGGCTCAAATCTTCTATCAGGTGTGACTATTTCAAATAGCGTAAAAATTGGTATAGGTGCAATTTTATATTATAATTCAATTATAACGCATGATTGTATAATTGGAGATTTTGTTGAAATCTCACCAGGAGTAACAATCCTAGGTCGTTGTAAGATAGGGAATTATTGTCAAATTGGAGCAAATACAACTATATTGCCAGACATTAATATTGGTTCAAATGTTATTGTGGGAGCTGGCACTGTTATTACCAGAGATGTTCCTGATAATTGTTTGATTGTTGGATCTCCAGGAAGAATTAAGAAAGAATTAGAGCCATTACGATTTTAAATGAATGACAATCTAAAGGTTAGTGTCTGCATGATTACTTATGGTCATGAGAATTATATTCGTCAGGCTATAGAAGGAATTCTAATGCAAGATTGCAATTTTGAAATAGAATTAATAATTTCAAACGACTGTTCACCAGATAAAACAGATGTGATTATTCAAGGGATTTTAAAAGATCATCCTAGAAGGTCATGGATTAAATATTTTAATCAAAATAAAAATTTAGGTATAATGCCTAATTTGTTTTTTGCCTTAAAACAATGTTCCGGAAAGTATGTTGCTATGTGTGAAGGCGATGACTTTTGGATTACTAAGGATAAACTACAAAAACAAGTTAACATTTTGGAAGCTGATCGCGAGGTCGGTTTGGTTTACTCAAATGTTAAACAATTAATCGACAAAACGGGTGAATTTCTAGAATTGCCAGCCAGACACGTAAAAAATCAGTCAGAAGTTATTCCTGAAATGCTGAAAAGCAAATTTGTTGAATTTGCAACGACTGTTTTTAGAAAAGATGTTTTAGATCGAGTTGTATTGATACTTAAAGAAGAGTTACAAAACAAAGTCATTGGAGACACTAGAATAATACTTGAAACAGTATTTTATTCAAAATTGTTTTATTTAAATGAAGTAACAACAGTTTACAGAATTTTAGAAGGTAGTGCAAGTCATCCAAAAGAAATTAATAAATATATTTTTGCATTAAAAGATTCCTATTTATGTAGAAAATCTTTTGTTCTAAGGAATAATTTAAATATATTATGGTTGTCAGACTTTATTTGTAATACCAATAGAGGTTTGATAAATAAGGCTTTTATAGCAAATAAATATTCTGATGTAATTAAAATATTAAAAAACATCTTGATAATAGATATATTTAAATATTGTAGTTGGAAAATTTTTCGCAGAAAAATAACAATGCAAATTTGGGCCAAACTTTTTTTATCACTAATTGGTATTGGAGTTTTAAGACAAAAATTAAAATGAATAAAGCGCCCACTGTTAGTGTTTGTATGATTACTTATGGTCATGAGAATTATATTCGTCAGGCCATAGAGGGAGTCTTAATGCAGGAATGTGATTTTGATATTGAGCTAATTATTGCCAATGACTGCTCGCCTGATCAAACAGATTTTGTTATCAAGGATATTTTAGAAAAGCATCCGAAAAAGTCTTATGTAAAATATTTTAAGCATGACAAAAATTTAGGGATGATGCCTAATTTTGCTTTTGCTTTAGGTCAATGTAAAGGAGAATTTATTGCAGTTTGTGAAGGAGATGATTATTGGACGGATTCTCTGAAACTTCAAAAACAAGTTAAATTTTTAAGAGAAAACAATGATTACTCAATTTGTTGGACAAAATATCTAATTAAACAAGAATCAATTACTTCTTCAGAACTCAAAGAACCAAATTGGATTTCTTTAATAAATTGTAATGAAAATGTTACCATAGATTTAAACACAATATTTACTCCATATTGTACGTATACTTTAACGGTTTTGTTTAGAAAAGATAGTTTTGATACTTCTTTTTTTGCAAAATTAAAACATGGTAAGGATAATAGTTTATACCTCATTTGTTTAACAAAGGGAAAAGGACTATTAATGAATTTTTACTCAAGTATATACAGGATGCATGAAGGGGGTATTTATTCAAATGCATCAATCTTTAAGCAAAAATATTATAGTTATCTCAATCTTAAAGAAATTATAGGTGAGATAAAAAAATGTAATAATTTAAACCTAACAACAATTAGAAATGCTTTACTTATAGATTCCATGAAATTGTATCCAAAGCAATTGTCTTTGAAATATTTCAGTCTAATTATAGATGGATTTAAATTTATTGGACTAAAAAAAACGCTTAAAATAATACTTAGAAAAATTAAATATTGAGATAATGAAAGGTGAAATATTAGTGAGTATTATTATGCCTGCTTATAATGTCGAGAACTATATTGAAGCAAGTATAAAAAGCGTTTTAAATCAGACTTACAGCAATTGGGAGCTAATAGTTGTTGATGATGGATCAAATGATTCTACTGCTGAAATTATAAAAAAAAATCAAATAGTAGATAATAGAATAAAATACATATATCAAACAAATTCCAAACAAGCAAAAGCGAGAAACAATGGTATAAAAAATGCTAAAGGTGAGATTTTAGCTTTTTTGGACTCAGATGATTTGTGGCTTCCTAATAAACTCGAAAAGACTTTAAATCTCTTTGATCAGAATAATTATGACTTGATTTTTACAAATTCATATTATTCAAGTGATTCAGAAATTAATCCTCTTATGCCAAAATTTCAGACAATGAATGTTCTGGATACAGAGTATAGAGGCAAAACCGCAATAAAAGCTTTTATTGATGGAAATAAAATTCCTATTTTAACTGTTTTGGTAAAAAAAGATATTGTGAAAAAGGTTGGTCTTTTTGACGAAGAATGTGTGCCAGCAGAAGATTACGATTTGTGGTTAAAGCTTTTAAAAGAGGGATATGTGTTCAAATCTGTAAGCCATCCACTTTCCATTTACAGAGTTCAGGAAAGTTCTTCAACTGCTGCAGATAGATTTGCAACAATTTCAGTTTTAAAATCTATTTCGAAAAACTTTACTTATTCTGATATTAAGCAAATAGAAGCCTCATTGTTTTTAACGAAATGGATTAGAAGATGGATTAAAACATGTTTAACTCCTTCAAATATTGATAGTCTAAAGTATTATTTAAAGCATTTTAATTACAATGATTTTATTTTATCCTGCATTTTTGTGTCACGTTTTTTGGTTGGCTTCAATATTTTTAAACGACTAATCTTAAAAAAAATTAGTTAAGTCAAATGGTAACAATCTCCATTATAGTTCCATGTTTCAATCAGGCTAAATTTTTAGACGAAACCTTGCAATCTGTTTTAGAACAGACATACTCAGATTGGGAATGTATAATAGTAAACGATGGAAGCCCTGATAATACAGAGGAAATTGCACAAAAGTGGTTAGCAAAAGATTCAAGGTTTAAATATGTAAAAAAAGAAAATGGAGGATTAAGTAGTGCACGTAATTATGGTATTAATATAGCTATAGGAAAGTTCATATTGCCTTTAGATGCAGATGACAGAATTGGGAGTGAATATTTAGAAAAATCAATTGCCGTATTTAAGAAAGAGAGTTGGACCAAATTAGTTTATTGTAAAGCTGAAAAATTTGGAGCTGAATCTGCAGTTTGGAACTTGCCGGAGTTTAGTTTAGATAGCTTAGGTTATTTTAACATGATTTTTTGTTCTGCCCTATATAGAAAATCAGAATGGAAAAAAGTTGGAGGTTATGATGTTAATATGATCTATGGTCTAGAAGATTGGGAATTTTGGATTGCAATTCTCAAAAATGGTGGAGGTGTAAAGCAATTAGATTACATTGGGTTTTATTATAGAATAAAAAACAATTCAATGATTAGAGAATTGAAAGCTGAAGAGAAAAAATACTTATTTGAGTACATTAGTGTAAAACATGCTGATTTTTATGTGAAACAATATGGATCTTTTATGGCGCTAAATAAAACTTTTCAAGATTTTAAAAAAGACTGCTCAGAAGGAATTATTGGTAGAAAAAAAGTATTGAATTTATTTCTAAAGACTTTTTTTGGAGTTTCATTATTTAAAAATTAATCAAATGACTCAATATACAGTCAGCATTTTTATGCTTACTTACAATCAAGAAAGTTTTATAGCTCAGACCATAGAAAGTATAGTAAATCAAAAAACAAATTTTGATTATCAACTTGTAATAGGTGAGGACTGCAGTACAGATACTACTCGTGAAATTTGTGAGAAATATGTAGAACTATATTCTTCAAAAATTAAGTTGTTGCCTTCATTGAAAAATAATATTGGCTTGATTGCAAATTATATGCGAACCATAAAAGAATGTGATGGTAAATATATTGCGATTTGTGATGGAGACGATTATTGGATAGATGAATACAAATTACAAAAACAAGTGGATTTTTTAGAAAATAATCCTGATTTTTCTATTGTTGGTACAAATTTATATAAATTATATCCAGATGGCAGACTTGTAGAATCACAGAAAGATGGGCTCAAGTTTAACTATGAATTTTCAGATTTAATTTTTAATAATGTAGTTCCGTCTGTTACAGCACTGTTTAAAAATGTTCCCAAAGAAGAACCTTTACCGAATTGGATTTTAAATTTCCCTTATGGCGATTGGCCAACTTATTTGTGGGTAATTAAAAATAATGGCAAAATTCATATTTTAAAAGATTTTACTGCTGTTTACAGAATGGAAATTGGAATATCAGCAAAAATTAGAAAAAGTATTGCTGCTATTATAAAAATCAATTTAGACATATTAAAAAATGTACTTGCAGATTCGAATTTTAAGAACAAAAAAGAGATTATTATCAAAAGTATTTATGCGACAGAAATATCGCTTTTAGCTGGGTATAATAGAGAAAAAAAATACCTAAAAGGTTTGAGATTATTCATTAAGATGATAATTAGGAAAGAAAATAAATGGAAAACTGGAAAATTTTATACGTTTTCACTTTTTAAATCTTTAATACAAAATTTAAATATATTGTAATGCTAACCCTTGTTTTAACTAATCGAAATCGTGATTTACGTATTTTAAAAAACTGCCTTAAATCATTAATGCAGCAAAGCGATCAGAACTTTTGCTGTTTTTTAGTTGATTATGGAAGTGAATTAAATTATTTAAGTGAACTAAAGGAATTATTATTGCAATTTCCAAAAATAAGATTTACTTCATGTCCAGTCTCTGGACAGTTATGGAATAAGTCCAGAGCTATAAATCTTGCTTTGCAACAAACTACAACTCCATACTTTTTGGTAGGTGATATTGATCTTATTTTTAGTCCTCAATTTATTCAAAAATGTTCAGGTTTAATGAAAGCAAATGAGGTTCATTATTTTCAATATGGATTTTTATCGAAACAAGAGTCATTATTAAATAAAGAATTTAACGATTATCAAGTTGATTTTGCGGGAAATTATGAAGTAACTGGCACAACTGCATTTCCAACAGAAATTTTAAAAAGATTAAATGGTTATGATGAGTTTTATCATGGATGGGGAGGAGAAGACACTGACATTCATATTAGAATGAGGAATGCTGGTTTGTCAGTTTTATTTTATGATCAAGAAATTTTGGTAAAGCATCAATGGCATCCAAAAGCATACAGAAGCAAGGAAAGTAAGCATCCTTTTCACAGTCAGTTAGAACGTATAAATCATAATTATATGTATCAGACCCAAAAAGGAAAACGTACAATTGCGAACAATAAATTAGGTTTTGGAAAAGCTCCTATAGCTCAAGAATATGAAAAACTGAATCAAAAAACAGAATTTAATTTTTATATCAATAATTCACAAATTGCTTTTGAAGGTCTTTTGGCTCAAATGGCTAATTTTTCGGGAGAAACAATTCAAATTCAAATTACGAACGCACCTTTTGTTGTATTACTAAAAAATAGAATTAAGCATTTTTTAAATAAAAAATATTTGTCATTTCTTGCAATGGAAGATATTAATAACAGCATTTTGCTGGAAATTATTAAAGGTTACCGAAATAACCCATATAAGTATACTTTTGACCGTAAGAAAAACATTATTATCCTAACTATTAGATTGTAATCATGAAAATTTTAATGGTTTCAATGCCAACTTTACATTTCTTCAGATGGACAAGTCAGCTTCAGGATTCTGGTCATGAAGTCTATTGGTTTGATATTACAGGAATGAGCGATAAAGTGGAAAGAATAGATTGGATTTCTCAAAAAGTAAATTGGAAATTGAAATGGAACTATCCAGGAAGAAGTTTATTAAAAAAAAGATATCCAAAAATTTATGAATATTTACAAGTTGTAAACGAATTTGAGACAAAGTCGGTTTTTGAAAAATATTTGAATTTTATAAAACCAGATCTCGTTCACAGTTTTTCGATACAAATTTCAAGTTTGCCAATACTTGATGTAATGAATAAATATCAACATATTAGATGGATTTACTCTTCTTGGGGCAGTGATATATTCAATAAAGAAGGAAAAGAAAATTTTGATTTTAATTTACAACGACTCTTTAGCCGTGTTGACTATATGTTTGCGGATAATCAGAGGGATTTTGAAATAGCAAAAAAATATGGTTTCGGAGGAATAAATTTAGGTGTTTTCCCTGGAGGAGGAGGATATGACTTGGAATTGATTAAACAATATTCAGTTCCTCTAAAAGATAGAAATGTTATTTTGATAAAAGGATATGAGGGAAACCTTGGACGCTGTAATGTTGTTTTAAATGCAATAAATAGTTTGAAAAAAGAACTTGAAGATTTTAAGGTAGTGGTTTTCGGAGCTAATCAGAAAGTTTTTAAATTTGTACAAAATTCAGAATTAAATTCGTGGGAAAATCTTAAAATTTATGGTTCAATTCCTCACAAAGAAGTACTTTTATTAATGGGGAACGCAAAGATATATATTGGTAACAGTATTTCTGACGGAATGCCAAATACTTTGTTGGAAGCAATTTGTTCAGGAGTCTTCCCGATACAATCTAATCCAGGAAAAGTTACAGAAGAGATTATAAAAGATAGATTTAATGGAAGACTTATAAATAATCCTAATGATACGGAATATATTAAAGAAATAATTTTAGAAACTCTGCGCGATGATATAGGTTCAGGAATACATTATAATTTAGATTCTCTAAGTCCTAAACTTGAAATAAAATATGTTACTAACGAAATTAGAAAAATATATAATCAATTAGAAAAATAAAAATATGATTGTATATCCTCCTGCAATAATTGAACAAAAAGATAATGTTAGAATTCAAGTGTTTTTTGAGACATCCAAAGAGAATGGAGTTTTATGGTATGACTTTCCTATAGATTATAGAAATTACCTAGTTGTCGAAAATTCAGATGCATTTTTAGTTGGTCTGCTTCTGGTGGCTATGGAAAAAGGAGAAGATTTGTATATTAAAAATAAAATTTCGACTAAGCTTTTTTACAACATTACAACATATTTGATTCCTGCTTTAATATTATCAAACAATGATTTTATAAGTATAAAAATTATTCCAGAAGGACTTAACGATGAAAATTTGAACATTGGCAAAGCTACTGCAACAGGTGCTTCTTGTGGAATAGATTCTACAGCAACTATTTTTGAACATCTTGAACTAAATAATTCTTATTCATTAAAATATCTAACTTATCTTGATGCGGGATCACATGGGCAATGGAATGGAGAAATAGCAAAAAAAACATATAACGAAAGACTGCAAAGAATAAAATTATTTTCCTCAGAATTAAATTTACCTTTAATTGAAATAAAATCTAATATTGGAGAAATATTAGGAAATGATTTTCAGAAAACACATAGTTTGAGAAATCTTTCATGTATATTGAACTTGCAAAAGTTGTTTAAAACCTACTATTACGCCTCTGCTTATCGATTTGACTTTTTTAAAATAGATAAAAATGATACCAGCAGTTGGGATATTTTAATAACAAGGTTTATCAGTACTGAATCATTGGAATTTATTTCATCAATGACTCATTTAAATCGAATCGAAAGAACCAAATTAATATCTAAATTTGCTCCCATCTTTCATTTTCTAGATGTTTGTACTGCACCTAATTTTAAAGATAAAATTAATTGTTCGAAATGTAGCAAATGCATGAGGACTCAACTAACACTTGATATTATCGGAGAATTAAATAATTTTAATGCTGTTTTTAATGTAGAGGAATACAAGATTTTAAGAGATGAATTTATTGGTGAAATAATTGCCACAAGAACAAAAAATCAAATTAATTTCGAATTGTACAATTACTTAAAGCAAAACGGTAGAATTACTTTAAAAAACTATTTGTACGCTCAAAAGTATCATTGCAATTTGTTAAAAAATAAATTTAAAAAGAAAGGTAAGGCATTGTTTAAAAACTAAAATTTTTGAACATCTTGAGAATAAATAAAGATTTATAGAAATGAAAAAAACCGCTATAATACCACTTCGCAAAAATTCGAAAGGAATTCCAGGAAAAAACAAAAAAAAGATGCTGGGACGTCCTCTTTTTTCTTGGGTTTTAGGAGAAGCTATTTTTTCAAACCTAGATGAGGTATACGTTTTTACAGATGACCAAGAGATTATAGATTACATTAAAAGAGAATATTCCTGGTCTTCCAAAGTAAAAGCCCTTTTGCGAAATGATGAAAATGCATCTGATACTGCGTCGACAGAAAACGCTATGCTGGAGTTTGCAGAACTTATACAAAATGACTTTGATATTTTGTGTTTGTTACAGGCAACTTCACCAATGACAAGTGCTCAAGATATCAACGCTGTTTTAAACGAGATTCTTATTAATAAAAAAGATTCGGCCTTGACTGTCGTAAATACACATCGCTTTATTTGGAATTCTGATGGAACCCCAAGTAATTATGACATTTTTAAAAGGCCAAGACGCCAAGATTTTGAAGGCCTTTTAATAGAAAATGGAGCCGTATATGCAAGTACAAAAGAAGCATTTTTAAAATCAAAAAACAGAATAAGCGATTCTATCGGATTAGTAAAAATGCCCGAAAAATCTTTGGTAGAAATTGATAGTTTATCAGATTGGGAAATCGTTGAAAAATTATTAGCAGACCGCCAGAAAAGAAATAAGGTACATATGCGTATTGATTATTTGGTTTTAGATGTCGATGGGGTTTTTACAGACGGATGTGTTTATTATGATAAAGAAGGCGAATTAGCCAAAAAATTTGATATGCGTGACGGAATGGGCTTAGAAATTCTTCGTCAAAATCAGGTTGAAGTTGTAGTTATGACTTCTGAAAACTCGGAGTTGGTGGCTGAAAGAATGAAGAAATTACAGATCAAAGAAACTTTTTTGGGAGTTAAGGATAAATTTTCCTTTTTAACACATTTTCTTTCACAGAGAAATAGTAGTTTTGGCGCCGTTGCGTATGCAGGTGATGATGTAAACGATTTAGCAAATATTTGCAGTGTTGGCTGGTCTTTTACACCTTCTGATGCAACAGATGTTGTTAAGGCTAATGCTGATTATGTCCTGACTCATGCATCTGGTTCGGGAGCAATAAGAGAAATTTGTGAAATTTTATTAAAGTATAACAAACGTTATGAAGGAATTTAAAAAACCTTATGTGATTGCCGAAATTGGTTGTAATCATAAAGGGGAAATGGGAATAGCAAAAGAATTAATTAAAATAGCAAAAATCTTCGGGAATGCTGATGCAGTAAAATTTCAAAAGCGAAATAACAAAGAGCTTCTAACAGAGGAACAATATTATGCTCCGCATCCAAATGCTTCTAATTCATACGGAGAGACGTACGGTGCTCATAGAGAGTTTTTAGAGTTTGACGTTGAACAGCATAGAGAGTTAAAAACTTACTGTGAAGATATAGGAATTACATATTCGACATCAGTTTGGGATACAACTTCTGCTAAAGAAATAGCTTCTCTAAAACCAGATTTTATTAAAATCCCATCAGCTTGCAATAATAATTTTGAAATGTTAGGCTGGCTTAGCGAAAATTATTTAGGAGAAATTCATATTTCTACAGGAATGACTACTAAGGAAGAAACAGATACTTTGGTTGAATTTTTTACTGAAAAAGGCAGAAACCAAGATTTAGTTTTATACAACTGTACATCAGGTTATCCGGTTCCTTTTGAAGATGTTTGTCTCTTAGATATTAATATCTTAAAACAAAAATATGGTCATTTGGTAAAACATATCGGTTTTTCAGGCCATCACTTAGGAATTGCGGTAGATATGGCAGCTTATACTTTAGGTGCTAATATTATTGAAAGACATTATACTATTGATCGAACTTGGAAAGGAACTGATCACGCTGCTTCATTAGAGCCAATGGGTTTGCGTAAACTTACCAGAGATTTAAATGCAGTTTATCAGGCATTGAGTTTTAAATCGTCTGATATTTTACCAATTGAGCAGATTCAAAGAGATAAACTAAAAAATAAAAAGGTTTAACTGCATGTTTTTTTCAAACACAATTAGACTTTTTTGGTGGAATGAAAAAATCATTCAAAAAAAAGACAAAGAGAATTATGGAGATCTTTTGGGCAAATATCTTGTAGAAAAAATATCTGCAAAAAAAGTTGTTTTTGCTTGGCCAAAAAAATTTTCATTTTTTGATTGGCTTGCTCCAATTTATGTTACAGTAGGAAGCATATTAGCAAACGTAAATCACAAATGTATTGTTTGGGGAAGTGGAATAATTGATCAAAAGGCAAAAGTGAAAAATGCAGTTTTTCTAGCTGTTCGTGGACCACAGACAAGAAAATATCTTTTAGGCCTTTCTTATGAAGTTCCAGAGATTTATGGCGATCCAGCATTATTACTTCCAAGATACTTTAATCCTAAAATTGAGAAGAAATATAAGTATGGTTTTGTGCCTCATTATAATGATTTTAAATTAGTCCATGATTGGTTCAAAGACAATCCCGAAGTACTTCTAATTGATATGATGACCAATGATATTGAAGCAAAAACAATAGAATTTCTTCAATGCGAAAAAATAGTTTCATCTTCGCTTCATGGAGTTATTGTTGCTCATGCTTATAATATTCCGGCTGTTTGGCAGAAGTTTTCTAATAAAGTGTTTGGTGACGATATAAAATACCAAGATTATTTTGAATCTGTTCGTTTGCCATTTTATAAGCCAAAAATAAGACTAGAAAAATATTCTATTTCTGAATTGGAATGCTTATTCGAAAAACTTCCAAACCTTCCAAGAAGAGAAATTATAAATCAATTATGTGAAGGATTAATGGATGTCTGCCCTTTTAAATAAAAAAACTTACCTAGCTTTTATAGATTTTTGTTTTCAATGAAAAAAAACATATTTATTTTTTTACCTGACGGTGTTGGACTTCGAAATTTCGCCCTAACCTCATTTAAAGAAATCGGAGAAAAAAACAATTTCGATATTACATATTGGAATAACACGCCATTTTCTATTACAGAGAAATTAGGTTTTAAAGAATTAAAGATTAAGGAAAAATCGGTGCACCCTTTAACTCTAGTCTATAGCCGTGCGCGTAAAAGAATGGAGTTAAATTTCTTTGATAAAAAATTTAAAGAAGTAGTGTATAACACTTATAATTTTCCACAATCTTATAAAGGAATAAACAATGCTATAAAAAGTATAATGGTTGATATTCTGACGGCTTTTGGTTCTAATGAAAAAGGAATCAAGTTTGTTCGTCAACAGATAAAAAAAGGAGAACGCACTACAAGTAAATATAAAGAAAGTAAAAGACAGTTAGAAGAACACAAACCAGATTTTGTTTTCTGTACCAATCAGCGTCCAACTCAAGCTATTGCTTCTATTTTAGCCGCACAAGATTTAGGGATTCCAACAGGAACATTTATTTTTTCTTGGGATAATCTTCCTAAAGCTACAACTTTAGTAGAGACCGATTATTATTTTGTGTGGAGTGAGCACATGAAAAAAGAAGTTTTAATGTATTGTTCGTACGTAAAAGAGGAACAGATTTTTGTTACAGGAACTCCTCAATTCGAAAGTCATTTCGATAAAAACCTTTTACAATCAAAAGAAGAGTTTTTTAAAGCTCATAGTCTTGATCTTAACACAAAATACATCTGCTATTCTGGAGATGATATTGTGACTTCTCCATTAGATGAATATTATTTAGAAGATTTAGCATTATCAGTTAGAGAATTAAACCAAAACGGATATTCTTTAGGCATCATTTATAGAAAATGTCCGGTAGATTTTACTGATCGTTACGATGAAGTTTTGCATAAATATAAAGATGTAATTGTCAATATTGATCCATTATGGAGTCCTGTTGGACAAAGCTGGAATGAGATTATGCCAACAAAAGAAGACTTCGCATTGCAGACAAATATATGTGAATATACAGAATTTGTAGGAAACATTGCTTCTTCAATGGTATTTGACTTTTCTGCCCATGATAAATCCTGTCTGTTTTTTGATTACGAACAGCCACAATTAAAAAAAGGAATCCGTGATATTGGACAAAATTATAAATACATCCATTTTAGATCAAAACCTTCTAATGAGGCTGCATTGTGGATACGAAACAAAAAGGATTTAACATCTCTTGTGAAAGATATTATTGACGGAAAAATTTCAAGTGTAAAAGAAAGTAAAAAATGGTTTGAGATTATTGTTGGGCCAAATCCTACTAAAGCATCTGAAAAAATCTGGGAAAGTCTAAATAGCATTTTAAAGAAATAATTATTTATGTTTTTTAACTCTTTGGCATTTGCCATCTTTTTACCAATTGTTTTTTTTCTGTATTGGTTCGTTTTTAATAAAAATAAAAACACACAAAATGCTTTATTAATCGTTGCAAGCTATTATTTCTATTCTTGCTGGGATTGGAGATTCTTATTCTTGTTGGTTTTCTCTACATTTCTAGATTATTTTACAGGAATTCAAATCGAAAAGAGTAACTCCGAAAAAGGAAGAAAATTTTGGTTCTGGCTTAGTATTTCAGTAAACTTAGGCTTTTTAGGAATTTTTAAATACTATAATTTCTTTGCATCATCATTTGCAGAAATGTTCACTTCTTTTGGATTTAAAGTAAGTCCATTTTTGCTAAATGTGATTCTCCCTGTTGGAATTTCATTCTATACCTTCCATGGATTATCTTATGTAATTGATATTTATTATAAAAGAATAAAAGCAGAATATAATTTTATTGATTATTCTCTTTTTGTAAGCTACTTTCCTCTTTTAGTTGCAGGACCAATAGAAAGAGCAACACATTTACTGCCAGAACTAAAAGTTAAACGCGAGTTTAATCTTGAAAAAGCTAAAGAAGGTGTTTGTCAAATTGTTTGGGGATTGCTAAAAAAAGTAGTTATTGCAGATACCTGTGCAGTATATGCTAATGCTATTTTTGATCATTATCAGTCCATGAATTCTTTTTCATTAATTATGGGAGTAATTTATTTTGCTTTTCAGATTTACGGCGATTTTTCAGGTTATTCAGATATTGCACTTGGAGTTTCTAAACTATTTGGTTTAGACTTGCTGCGTAACTTCAATTATCCTTATTTTTCAAGAGATATAGCTGAGTTTTGGCGTCGCTGGCATATTTCACTTTCATCTTGGTTTCGAGATTATCTATATATTCCTTTGGGAGGAAGCAAAGGCGGACTTTGGATGAAAATCAGAAACACCTTCATCATTTTTATTGTTAGCGGGTTTTGGCATGGAGCAAATTGGACTTACATTGTTTGGGGATTTATAAATGCCGTTTATTTTCTTCCCCTTTTATTGTCTAATAGTAATCGAAACAATATGGATTCCATAATTCTAAAATGGAATTTAGATTCTGTAAAAGTATTGTTTAGTATTCTAACCACATTTTTATTGACCTGTATTGCTTGGGTATTTTTTAGAGCACGAACTATTACAGATGCTATTTTGTATTTAAAACGAATATTTACTAATGGCGAGTTTTCTTCTCAGTATTTAGATAACGAACGATATAATTATGAATTATTGTTGATGATTGGTCTGTTTGTTTTAGTAGAATGGAATAATAAAACTAAAGTAGAACCAATTTCAGGAAAAAAGAGTTGGTTAAAAATGGCATTGGCAATTATAGCAATTATTGCTTTTGGAACTTATTCAGATTATAAAGAATTTATTTATTTCCAGTTTTAATGAAGAAGTTTTTATTATACATATTAGGAATTTTTCTTTTAACAGTTTTGATAGCGGTCCTTTTGGACGGATTATATACTTATGTTTTTATGCAGTCCAGAAATCGTGGAAAAATAGAGACTGTTTTCAATTCAACAGCAAAGAAATATGATGTAGTTATTTTAGGTTCTTCAAGAGCCAATAATCACTTTGTCTCACCAATGTTTGAAGAGAAAGGACTAAAAACGTTTAACTACGGAATGAGTGGGGGCCATCTATTTGAAGCTACATTAATGTTAAAGTTGATGATAGAAAGAAAATATCAGATCAAAAATGTGATTTTAGAAACTGATTTGAATCTTGCAGTTGATCATCAAGCTGAAGGAGTTGCTTCATTTTTTCTACCTTATATTCATAATTCTGAAACAATAAAAAAACATTTTAAAAACGAGCGGGATTTTAATACATTATATTATATACCTTTCTATCGTTATATAAAATATGGTACTAGAATAGGTTTTCGAGAAGCTTTTTTTACAGCAATACATAAAAAGACAAATACTTTAGATAATTTAGGATATTATCCGTTGGAGAAGAATAAAAACGGAAATATGAAAAATAATATTGTCAATTTAAATCCATTACCCCACAATAAATACTACGAAGAAATTAAAAGCATCTGTAAAAAGAACAACATCAAATTAATTTCAATCATGACTCCAATGTGCGAAAATGTTGCCGGAATGGATTATTTTGATAAAGTAAAAAAAGCCTATCCTGAAATTTACAATTATGAAAATATAGTTGTTGAGAATAAATACTTTGCTTCATGCGGCCACATGACTAATGACGGAGCTCATTTATTTACAGCAAGAATTATCAAAGATTTTTTCGGTAAGTAAGATATATATATATGGCAATGAAGAATTTTTTACTTTATGTATTCAAAATTTTAGTATTGGCCCTTCTTGTGATATTTATAATGGATAAAGCTTATTCATATGCTTTTCTTCGAGCAAATAATCATTTCGTGACACAAAAGTTTACGGATAAGGGCCTAAAAACATTTAATTTCGGAATGTAAGGTTCTAAGCTATTTGAATCTGATTTGGTTCTAAAATTACTTTTAGAAGAAAAGAGTAAAATCAAAAATGTAATAATTGATGTTGATGTAACATTAAAATCGGAACATAAATCCGAAGGAACATTTTTAAAGTTTTTACCTTATTTTTATGAATCTCATGCGATTAGAGAACATTTTAAAGAGTTGAATGAATTTAATAGTCTTTACTACATTCCTTTTTATAGGTATCTAAAATTTGAACAAAAATTGGTTTTAGAGAAATGCTCTTTCATGCATTAAATAAAAAAAGTAAAGGGCTTGATAATGGAGGATACGGCCCGTTACCTGAAAATAATGGAAATCTAAAGACTGAAATTTTAGATTTTCAACCTCAAAGAAACAGATATTATGAAGAGATTAAAAAATATCTGCAAAAAGAACAATATAAGATTAATAGCTTTAATGACACCAATGTGTGAAAATATGGTTGGGAAAGATTATTTTAAAAAAGTAATCAATTATATCCTGAAATTTATAATTATGAAAATAAAGTAATTGAGAATACATATTTCTTTACATGTGGTCATATGAATGATATGGGAGCTAGGGCTTTTACAGCAACAATTTTAAATGATTTTTTTAATAAATAAATAATGCATATTGCTTTTTTAACTCCAGAATATCCTCATCTCAAAACATTGCCATCTGGTGGGTTAGGGACTAGCGTAAAAAATCTTGCATCTGCTTTAATTGCAGAAAAAATTAAAGTTACAGTATTTGTTTATGGACAGAAAAACCATGAGATTATAAAAGAAGGTAATGTAAAAATTCATTTAATTAAAAAGAAGAGCTATAAGTTTTTAAGATGGTTTTTTTATCGAAAACATATAGAGAAGTATTGTAATTTAATTATTAAAAAGGAATCTATTGATTTGATAGAAGTGGCCGATTGGACTGGAATAACGGCTTTTATGAATTTTCAAATTCCATTAGTGATTCGTTTTCATGGAAGCGATACTTATTTCTGCCATTTAGAAAATAGAAAACAAAAGCTGAAAAATTTCTGGTTTGAAAAATTAGCAATTGCTAAAGCAAAAGCGTTTATTTCACCAACTAAATTTGCGGGAGAAATTTCAAAAGAACTTTTTAGAATTCAAGGAAAAGAAATTAAAACAATCCACAATGGTGTTGATCTTAAAGATTTTGAAAACGAAACTCCTGAAGAATTTGAAAAGAATTTGATTCTATATATTGGAACTTTGATTAGAAAAAAAGGTGTTTTAGAACTGCCTGAAATTTTCAGAAAAGTTCGTAATGATATTCCACAAGCCAAATTAGTTTTAATAGGAAATGATTCCTTCGATGTAAAAACAGATTCAAGATCAACATGGGAATTGATGAAAAACTTATTTAGTGATGATGACTCAAAAAATGTGCATTATTTAGGTAAAATTCCTTACGATGAAGTTCAAAATTACCTAAAGAAAGCAAATGTATGTGTATTTCCAACTTTTGCAGAAACTTTAGGAATGGTAACAATAGAATCCATGGCTATGCAAAAAGCAGTTGTGAATAGTAACATTGGCTGGGCGCAAGAGCTTATAGTAGATAAAGAAAGTGGTTATTTAGTTCATCCTTCAAATCATGATCTGTATTCGAATCGAATTATTCAATTGCTTAAAGACAATTCACTTTGTCTCGAAATAGGAAAAAAAGCAAGGAGTAGGGTGGAATCTAAATTTGACATTAATAAACTAGCGAAAGAAAACATAGAATTTTATAAAAAGATAATCACTCAAAAAATCTAATGATAGTCGTTTGTCATCAAAATAATAAAGTTGTAAAAGTTTGCAGAGACGAAGAAGTTGTTTCGTTTGAGACTTCTTTAAATATTGCATCAACTTTAATGGCGTTAGCAAAAAAAAATCCAACAGATCGGATAATCTGGAGTCATGCTACTATAGAATCTAATATAAATTGGGATGCCTTAGATGAAATTTTTCATCATGATAGAATTATGGCATCTTTCAATAACACTCAAAAGGATTTTTTTTCTGATGGCGTTGGATATATTGATGAATCTATTTTTATAAATGTAAATAAAAGTGTAAGCTACCCAACTTGGATGACTACTAGTGCTTTGGGAGGAATTAGTTCTAAAGCGCTTTTGCAATTTGAAAATGCAATTGATTTAGAAAGTGATTTTGATTATTTCTTGCATAGTATAGCAAAAATGGGAGCGCTAAAAGGATTGTTTTGCTATTCTGAGCCAAGACTTGTTATAGATAAAACGATTTCTGTACCAGTCAAAATGGCAAATGTTTATACCTTATTTCGGTTTGCAAAGCAACATTATCGTACACGTTGGATATTCATATTACTATTGAATTTTATAGTTTTCGAAAAACGTTTTCCGATATTCGCTTTGTTATTTTCTCTACGATTTAAAAAACGAAATAAAACCTCTATTGATTTATCTAAAATACCCGTTCAATCAAAATTAAAAGTTATAAAAACAAAAACTATTGATGTAATTATTCCAACTATTGGAAGAAAAGATTGTTTGTATGATGTATTGCAAGATCTAGCAAAACAGACTCATTTACCACAAAATGTTATAATCGTAGAACAAAACCCGATAGCTGAAAGTATAAGTGAGTTAGATTATTTAACTACAGAACAATGGCCTTTTGTTATTAAACACATTTTTACCCATACAGCGGGAGCTTGTAATGCACGAAATGTTGCTTTAAGCCAAGTTTCAAGCGAATGGGTTTTTTTAAATGATGATGATAATAGGTTTGATGAAAATTTAATCAATGACATTTTTTGTAAAATAGAACAGTTGGGAATTTGTGTTGCTACAACGTCTTATTTACAAAAAAACGAAAAATTAGTGTACAATCATATTCATCAAACTGACATTTTTGGTTCTGGAAATAGTTTTGTAAAATCAAGTTGTTTAGAAAATGTTTTTTTCTCTATGGCGCTAGAATTTGGTTACGGAGAAGATTTTGACTTTGGAATGCAGCTGAGAAACAAAGGTATTGATGTAATCTATTTTCCTACGCCATCGATTTTACATTTAAAAGCTCCCTTTGGAGGATTTCGAATCAAACCTAAATTTCCTTGGATAGATGAAAAATATCAGCCAAAGCCATCGCCAACGATGATGTATATAAAGCAGAAATATTTGAATCCAAAACAGCTTGAAGGGTATAAATTAAGATTCTTCATGAAATCCATCAGAAAAGAATCTTTTTTTAATTGGTTTAAATTTTATACCTCATTTGCAAAACGATGGAATGTAAGTGTAGATTGGAGTAAAAAAATATAAGAGAGTACTAGTTAATTTTAAAACTAGAAAATTTAAAGAAGTCAATATTTATACATAACTGAATTAGAAAGCAATTGTAAATTTTTACAAATGTTTGAGTTTACAGAGTATAAATGAATTAAAAACACCTGCTAAAATGTTGAAAATATATACAGAACATGATTTTTTGAAAGATGATAATAGGAAAATGATATTTCCATTATTATTTGATATTGTATATGTAACAAATGATAATACGAGATCAAATTTTGTTTTAACAGATTCTCTTTTAGAATCAGACGTAGCAATTTTTCCCGTAGATATTGTTTCTTTTTTGCAGAAAGATAAGAGTAACTTTTTTGAAAATTGGATTTCGAAAGTTTTAGAGTGTAAAGTCCCGATTTGGGTTTACGCGGCAGGTGATTTTGGTCTTACTTTTAAAAACGATAATGTTCTTACTTTTAGATTAGGAGGTTTTAATTCAAAGTTGACCACTAATTCATGTATAATTCCTTGTTTTGTAAATGATCCTTATAATAGAATTTTAAAAAATGACTTTTTTGTACTTTCTAAAAACGAGAAACCTAATATTGGTTTTGTAGGAAATGCAAATGGCTCGTTGTCAAAATTAATTAAAGAGTTTGTTTTATACTTAAGAAGGAATATAATTAATTTAAAATTCAAATATCCAGAAGATTATCATCCTTTTTATCCTGCGGGAAAAAACAGGCATAAGCTATTGCAGAAAATTCAAAAAGATAATAGAATTGAAAGTAATTTTATTTTTAGAGATAAATACCGAGGAGGAAATAAGAATGTAAAGGATAAAGAAAAAACAACATTAGAGTTTTTCAAAAATATTCAAGACAACTTATATACCTTTTGCCTAAGGGGAAATGGAAATTTTTCTGTTCGTTTTTACGAAGCAATGGTAATGGGAAGAATTCCTGTTCTAATTGATACAGATGTCAGACTTCCTTTGGATAATTGTATAGATTGGAGTAAACATTGTGTTAAAGTTTCAAAAGATTCCATGACTCAGGATTTAATGGCATTTCATTTATCCAAAACAGACGACGAAATAAAAAAGATACAGGAAAACAATCGAAAATTAGTATTAGAAAAATTGAATAGAGTGGATTATTTTATTCAAATAAGTAATTTATATTTGAAGAAACAATGAAATTCTCTTTAATCATATGTACTTACATGCGCCCAGAGCCGCTATTAAAATTATTAATTTCTGTTAAGGATCAAATTTTATATCCAGACGAAATCTTAATTGTTGATGGATCGCTTGATGAAAAAACTAAGTTGGTTTTGGAAAACAATAGATTTAAGAATTTAAAATATTTTTTAATCTCAGAACAACATCGAGGATTAACGAAACAGCGTAATTTTGGAATTTCTAAAGTAGATTCCTCTAGTGAAGTGGTTTGTTTTTTAGATGATGATACTGTTCTCGAAACAGGATATTTTGCAAATTTAATGAGTACCTATAATTTGTTTCCAGATGCTTTGGGAGCTGGAGGATACATTACAAATGAAATTGAATGGCAAAAAATACCAGAAAATTATCCAAAGAAAATAAATGAATTTTATTATGATGGATGGAAGAGAAAAGACGGAAGCCGTTTTGTTCTTCGAAAAAAAATGAATCTTGATAGTGATTGTCCACCTGGATTTTCTCCAAATTTTTCTCACGGAAGAAGCGTAAGTTTTTTACCTCCGAGTAATAAAGTTTATCCAACAGAACAATTAATGGGAGGAGTTTCTTCTTTTAAAAAATCAGTATTTGAAAGTTTTTCATTTTCGACCTATTTTAAAGGTTATGGATTATATGAAGATGCTGATTTTTGCTTAAGACTGGCTAAAGAAGGTAAATTATATCTAAATACCGCTGCCAAACTTAGCCATTATCATGATTCAGCAGGAAGACCAAATATGTACACTTATGGCAAAATGGTCGTAAGAAATGGGTGGTATGTATGGCGTATAAAAAATCCTAATCCAATTTTAAAAGACCGATTAAAATGGAATGCTATTAATATTTTATTAATAGCAACGAGATTCGTGAATGTGATTAAAGGGCAAGAAAAAAAAGCTGCCTTTACAGAAACTGCTGGAAGGGTTATAGGATGGTGGAGTTTAATATTTAACAAACCAAAGCAAGAATGATTTTTGTTATAAAAAAGAAGGTTGTAAAAAAACTTAAAGAATTTAAAGAGAACTATTCCTATGTTAGATTTTACAATGGACAAGATCCAATTATCTACTTAAATTTAAAACATAAAACAAAAGTTCGAACTTATTTAAATCTCTTTTTTAGAATTAGAGAAGTTTATAAAGAGCCAATAGTTATTGAGTTTTCATTTTTGAGAATGATATTTTTATCAAGATGGTTTAGAGATCTTGACTATATTTATTTTTCAAAGCCTTTTGCAAAACTTAACAAGGCAAAAATCTTTAGCCATAATAAAAATGCTGATTTTAAGGTTAACTATAATTTTAAAAAAGTGTATTCTTCTTTAGATTTCAATAAAAACGTGTTGCCATATATTATGCATCCTAACAATTACTTAAGTAAGGATCTTCAAATTATGGAAAAAAAAGTCGGCATTTTAATGAGTGGTAATTTTGATAAAAAAATATACGATACAAACATCATTTCTGAAAATTTTGGAATGATGAATAGATGGAATATTTATCAGGAAATTTTGAAACATAATGCACTGCTTTCTGTTAATGGAACTGACCTTTTAGAAAATTTAGATTCAGGAAAATTTAAAAGCAAATTTGTTTTAATGAAATGGCAGACAGGTGCAATCCCAATAGAGAAATGGAGAGGCTATCTTTCTTCTGCAGATTTTATTTTTTGTGCTCCCGGCATGACGATGCCTATGTGCCATAATGTGCTTGAAGCAATTTCTGTGGGAGTAATTCCAATTCTAAATTATTCGAATTGGTTAAATCCTTCTTTAGAAAATGGTATTAATTGTTTAGAGTATTCCAATTCAAATGACATAAAAGAAGTAATAGATCAAGCGCTGTCCTTGTCGGAAGAAAAGAAACGGGTTTTAAGAGAGAATATACTAGACTATTATAAAAAGTATTATGATTTGTATGATTTCAAAACGACTTCTTCCAATGAATTAATAGTTTTAAATGAAAATATTTCTGATTTAATCTAAGGAAGTTCGCATGAAAAAATTTGTTGTCATCACGCATGTAAATCACATTCATCATCAAGATCAATACTATGGCTACGCTCCATACGTACGCGAAATGAATCTTTGGCTTCAATATACCGATCAATTAATTGTAGTTGCACCATTAAAAAAAGACCATATTACGCCAATTGATTTGGCATATAATTGTGATGATATTTTTTTTAGTAAAATTCCTGATATTAATTTTACCACATTAAAAAGCAGAATTTTATCAGTTTTCAAATTGCCAGTTATTTTTTGGAAAATATTTTTAGCAATGTATCGGGCTGACCATATTCATTTAAGATGTCCAGGAAACATTGGACTTATTGGTTGTTTTGTACAGATTCTATTTCCGGGGAAAACTAAAACGGCTAAGTATGCTGGTAATTGGGATCCTAAAAGCCAACAACCTTGGACTTATAAATTACAAAAATATATCTTGAATAATACCGATCTTACAAAAAATATGCAAGTTCTTGTGTATGGAAATTGGGAAGCGCAATCAAAAACTATTAAATCATTTTTTACAGCAACGTATTCAAAAACTGAAAAAGAAGCAGTAGAAAAGAAAAGTCTTCAGGAGGGAATCTCATTTGTTTTTGCTGGAAGTTTGTCAAAAGGCAAAAATCCACTTTATGCAATACAAATTGTTCATCAATTATTGAAGAAAGGATATAATATTACATTTGACCTTTTCGGAGAAGGAGAAGAGAGGAACAATTTGCAAAGATTTATTTTAGAAAATAAAATCGAGGAGTCTATTTTATTAAGAGGAAATCAAGATAAGGAAGTAATAAAAAAGGCTTTTAAAGAAAGTCATTTTGTAATTTTGCCTTCTAAAAGTGAGGGCTGGCCAAAGGTCATAGCTGAAGGGATGTTCTGGGGATCTCTACCTGTAGCAACAAAAGTTTCATGTGTTCCATATATGTTAAATTATGGAGAAAGAGGAATTCTTTTAACAATGAATCTAGAGAAAGATTTAACACAAATTGAAGAGATTTTGAATAATGAAACTGAATTTTTTATCAAGAGTAAACTTGCGTTAACATGGTCGCAAGATTATACGACAGAAGTTTTTGATGAGGAAATTAAAAAGTTAATGTTGAGTAAATGAGAGTTATTCAAATTATAGATTCGCTAGAGATTGGAGGAGCAGAAAGAATGGCTGTAAATTATGCAAATGCACTTTGCGGAAAAGTTGAATTTTCTGGACTGGTCGCAACGCGTAGCGAAGGTTTACTTTTAGAACAATTAGCTGAAAATGTTTCTTATCTGTTTTTAAATAAAAAGAAAAGCGTTGATGTTAAAGCCATTTTTAGATTGAGAGATTTTGTGAAAAGTAATAATGTCAAAATTATTCATGCACATAGTTCTTCCTTTTTTACTGCAGTTTTAACTAAATTAATTTATCCAAAGATTAAAATTGTTTGGCACGATCATTTTGGATTACGAATGAATCAGTCCACAAAAGATAATAAAGTTTTAATCTCATTGTCTTTCCTTTTTTCTTCCATTTTTGTTGTAAATAGGCAATTAGAAAGTTGGAGCAAAAAGAATATGTATTGTAAAAATGTTGCTTTTGTTCCAAATTTTGTTTTAAATTCTAACCCTTCAGATCAGAAAACGGAATTAAAAGGTATTGATGGAAAACGAATTGTTTTTCTTGCGAATTTGAAGACACCCAAAAATCATCTTTTGATTTTAAAGGCCTTTTGTAGTTTAAAATTATTTGAAAAAGATTGGAGTTTGCATTTGATAGGAAAAGATTATTTTGATGAATATTCGCAAGTGATTAAAGGCTTTATACAACAAAACCATTTAGAGAAAAATGTACATTTGTACGGAACAAAAAGTGATGTAAGTTATATTTTATCTCAAGCATCAATTGGGGTATTGGCTTCAACATACGAGGGGTTTCCTGTTATATTAATTGAATACGGAAGAGCTGGGTTATCTGTGCTTTCTACAAATGTTGGTTTTTGTTCAGAAATTATTAAAAATGAAGAGAGCGGATTATTATTTGACCCCTTAGTTGAACAAGATTTAATAGATAAATTCCAGAAAATAACCAATTCCGAAAGTTTAAGAGAAAGTTTGTCTTCTAATCTTAAGAAAGAAATAGAAAGATATTATGAAGAAGAGGTAATTAAAAAAGTACTTTTAGAGTATAGTAAAATATAAGAATGAAAAATAAAGGATTTACTTATACAGCATTAGTTGTTCTTCATATCATAATTGGATTTGTCGTTTTTTTTCTTCCTTTTTTGTCAAAAATCTATGCGGTATTAATTCCAGTTATAGGTTCTGTTTTTGTTTTTAAAAATAAAAACAAAAATAATGAAGTATTATATGTAAGTGCTTATTTAATTGGAGCAGAGGTTCTTTTTCGCATGACGGGTGGGAATTTAAATAATGAATATGTTAAATTTTTGGTTATCTCTTTTATGTTTTGCGGCATGATTTTTAGTAATTTATCTAAAAATGCGTTAATATATTTGCCTTTCATATTACTATTGCTCCCAGCTGTTTTAATTACAACAGAAACAGCCAATTTTTACATAGATATTAGAAAGGTGTTGGTATTTAATTTATCAGGACCCTTATGTTTAGCGGTTAGTGCAATGTACATGTTTGATAGAAAAATTATGTTTGATAAATTGCAGGATTTATTGCTAACACTTGGTTTTCCTATAATAGCAACTACTGTATATTTGTTTTTATATACACCAAGCATAAAAGAGGTTGTAACAGGAACTCAATCAAATTTTGCAACTTCGGGAGGCTTTGGACCTAATCAAGTTTCTACAATATTAGGACTTGGTATTTTTGTTTTCTTTACCCAATTAGTTCTCTTTTCAAAATCTAAAAGAGATATTTTTATTAATGGAGGGTTGCTTTTATTTGTAAGTTATAGAGGTATTGTGACTTTTTCTAGAGGAGGAGTTTTGACTGCTATAGCAATGATTGTTTGTCTTCTCGCCGTTGTTTATTACTTTTCTAATGCACGAGGTAAAAGTAAATTTGTTTGGGTTTTTATCTTGACTGGTTTAATGTCAATTGCAATATGGACTTATAGTTCTTTACAAACAAATGGACTTATTGGTAAACGATATGCCAATAAAGATGCATTGGGGCGCGAGAAAAAGGATCGTTTGGGAGGAAGAGAAGAGATTATGGATGCAGAAATAAAGCTTTTTATGGATAATCCTTTTTTGGGTGTTGGAGCCGGAATGAGTAAATCAAAAAGGATCGAAGAATTAGGAGTAGAGGTCGCATCACATAACGAAATAACTAGACTTTTTTCTGAACATGGTATATTTGGTGCTCTTGCTTTTTTAATATTATTAATCACTCCATTTATAGTTTATATTAGTAATAGACAGCATTTATATTTTTTACCATTTTTAATATTCTGGCTCTTAACAATAAATCATGCAGCAATGAGAACCGCTGCTCCCGCTTTCGTATACGCACTATGCCTACTTTCAGTGCAAATAAAAATTCCTGAAGAAACAGAAAATTAATAGATTAGTTATATTTTTTTGCGATACATTTGCTTTGCCCTAACCAAATTAAAACCTACAAGAGATGTTATCAAAAAAGAAAATGCATTTCGAAATCTCGGAGAGGAAGATCTTACTCCTTTCTTTCGATGCTGTTTTTATTGTATTTGCTTTATATTTATTAAGCGCAATCTTTGATTATCATTATTTCGCCTTTGATTTAAGTAGCTCGCTTAGCATACTTTTACTAGTCAGCTATCTTTTTGTCTTTGGTGTAATATTTGAAATCTATAATCTACAGGTAGCAAGCAATCATCTGCAGATTCTGCAAAATGTCGTTTTTACCGCAACAGCCACTGTTTTGGCTTATTTGTTTACGCCCGTTCTTTCGCCTGTATTGCCCAAACAAAGATTAGTAATAGTAATATTTTATTTTACAATACTAATTACATTGTTGCTTTGGCGTTTGTTCTATTGCTATTTTCTAGCCTCTCATCGTTTTTCGCAAAATGTTGTTTTGATTTGTGATCAAAGTGAAGTTGAAAAATTAGTCTTAGGATTGGAAAGCGTTGATCCGCATTACAAAATTATTGGTTTCGTTAATTCCGATTCTGTTGCAGATGAAAATTTAGATTTTCATTATGTAAACGAAATAAAGAAAGAAGATTTAGAACGTTTCGTCTCTACACATTATGTCTCAGAAATTGTAATTGCTTCTCAGAAAACAGATGGTATCACTTCCGACCTATATCAGCAGCTGCTTCATTTATTAGAAAAAGGATATATCATACGCGAATACACACAAGTTTACGAAAGCAAAACACAGCGAATTCCTGTTCATCACATAGAAAGAGATTTTTATAGATTTTTCCCCTTTAGCAGAAGTAATAGTAATAAACTGTACTTGTCTTTGGTTCGTCTTATCGAACTCATGTTTTCTATTCTGGGGCTTTTAATCAGTCTGTTTTTTATTCCGATAATCTTTCTCTGTAATCTTTTTGCCAATAAAGGGAGTCTTTTTTACACTCAAGAAAGAGTGGGGAAAAACGGAGTCGTTTTCGAGATTTATAAGTTTAGAACCATGACTGAGAATTCAGAAGCAAATGGAGCTGTTTTTGCGACTCATAATGACAAAAGAGTTACTCCATTTGGTAAATTCATGCGGAAGTCTAGAATTGATGAACTTCCTCAATTTATTAATGTCTTAAAAGGAGATATGGGCGTAATTGGCCCGAGGCCTGAACGTCCTTTTTTTGTTGAAGAAATTGCCGCTGTAATGCCCTTTTATGAAACGCGTCATGTAATTAAACCTGGACTTACTGGATGGGCACAGGTTAATTATTCTTATGGAGAATCAATCGACGAAAGTTTGGTTAAACTTCAGTACGATTTGTATTATATCAAACACAGAAGTATATTTCTCGACCTAAGTATTACTTTCAAAACCATCACGACGGTTTTATTCTATAGAGGTCAATAAAAGTTTTAGATTATAATCGGAATTGGTTTTTTGTTGCGGATTGCGGTTCGCACTAAAACCACTCCGCTTGTAATGATCAACGGTAAAGTGATAAAGAAATGTGCCTTATTGATTAAAAATAAAAAGTAAATCACTAAAAGGACAAAGTTGATCAGCGAAAATCGATACGTCCATAGTTTGTTTTTGAAAATTGAAAACAAAACTAAAACCAATAAAAGCGGACTAAAAAGCAATACATTATAATTCATCGCCAGCTCTTGGTGGAATGAATAAAATCCCATTATTACAAAGAATATCCCCATTAAGGATAAAATCAAAAAATAGATTTTATCTACTGTTTTGTTTCTAGCAAAGATTACAAAAAGAAGAATAAAGAGATATGTGTAAATGTTATTCCACCAAGATTTCGGTGTTTCTTTCGAAAATTCTAATAGCGTTTTGCTTTTAGCTGCAAGAGGTTTATTCTGGAAAGTGGTTTTATCTAAACTGTTTTTCAATTCAAATGGAAGAAAAATTCTGGTTCCCATTTGATCAACTTTAGTTCCGAAAATAATGCTAGTTCCTAATTGATCATAAAAATGTCCATCAAAATAAGGAAATAGGATAGAACGGTAGGTCTTATCTGTGTCTCCTTTTTTAGTTATTGCATTTTGATTTAGTGATTTATTTATAACATCAACAACCATCGAGGTGCAATTTTTATCAATAAATTTATAAGTATAATATCTTTCTTCAGAAAATAGAGAATGATTCAGATTGTCAAATATTTTTTGTTTTAAAGGAAGACCAATGAGAAGTTCTTGTTCATAAACACTTCGTTTATCATTGCTATATTCACTTATAAAATCAGAAAAAGGATGAGTAATAATAAAATATTGTAAATCGCCTTTCGCGAATTTGGCAACGAAATTAGGGGTTCTAAAATCAAATGCGCCATAATTATAAACGATATCAATATTATTTGATGGATCAAATACTCGAACAGCGGTATGTCCAAAATAAGAATAAGTCTCATTTCCAAGTCCGCAAGTCAAAATGCTTATTTTGGCGTCTTTAGATAAAGGTAAACTTTGGCTGAAACCAATAAAACTTGCTAAGAATAATAAAATAAAAAGTGCTTTTTTGAACATGACAGTTTTCATGATTTAAAATTTTAAATGTTTTATGGTTTCTAATTATCTAAAGATACCCAAATCTACTTTTAACGAAAAAATATTAGAATATAATGCGGTACTTTGGTTTCCTAAATCAGTCAAAGCGTAATCAATTTGTATGCCTTTATATCTAAATCCCAAACCAATATTAGGCTGAAAATTTACTTTTTCGGTGTTATCCAGCTGCGTTACATTCTGAAAGTTTCCTGCTCCAGCGCGCACAAAAACCAAATCGGTATAGCCAAACTCAAACCCTAGAGCTGGGTCTATACTTATAGCTTTTGAAGAAATAATGTCATTTGTCTGTTCAAAACGCATATTTAAATTAGCTGAGGTCACAAGACTGCATTCGTTATGAAAATCAAATCTTTTCGAAACTCCCAATTGTGCTTTTGGCAATGTTATCTCTGTGCTTTCTGGCAAAGTATTATTTTCTCCCGGAATTGCATTGGCGATTTTTTCATATTCTTCTTCATCAATATTCCAGACGTTGTAAGTTGTAGTGATGTCACGAAGCATTAAGCCAAACTTCCAATCATTTCTTTCAAATTGAAGTCCGATATCAAATCCAAAACCCCATGAATTGGCAAATTTTCCAATCACTCTTCGAATTACTTTTGCGTTTACACCGTATTGAAATCCGTCAACAGGTAGTTTTCTTGCATAAGAAAAAGTAAAACCATAATCTGCGGTAGAGAAGAGGCTGATTCTGTTGTAATCAATATTTCCTTGATTATCGATTAATTGCGTCGTATCCATAATGTCGTCTACCCCAAAACGAATCATCGAAATTCCCCAAGCACTTCTGTCGTCAATTGGACTTGCGTAACCAATGTAATCGTATTGCGCAATATTGGCAAAGTAGCTGGCATGCATTAAAGCGATTTGATGATCTTCGAGATGCGTCAAACCTGCTGGATTCCAGTAAACTGCATTTACGTCATTTGAAGAGGCAGTTACGGCACTTGCCATTCCAAGAGCAGCAGCATCGACCCCAATATTCATAAATTCATTCGAATATTTTCGAACGGTTTGCGCATACTGAAAAGTACAACTCCAAAAGAATAAAAACACTAAATATTTCTTCAACTGATATGTTTTTGCAGATCGAGGCCTGTTTTAAAAATTTTTATCAAAAATATAATATTTTACTCATCTAATAAGTTCCTTTGCTTAAATATTCCCAAAGTCGCGCTTCGAAATAAAAAACTCTCGAAAAAACTCGTTTTGCATCCAGTTATTATACTAAATTTGTTCTCTGCCATTATCAAATTTTTAAGCTATGAATATCAAAAAGCATATCCCAAATCTAATTACATTAATAAATCTTTTCTGCGGTTGTGTCGCAATTGTTTATGTTTCTCAGAACGATTATTTAATGGCTTTTTATATGGTTTGCTTAGGAATCTTTTTTGATTTCTTTGATGGTTTTTTTGCCAGATTATTTAAAGTGTCAAGTCCGCTTGGGTTGCAGTTGGATTCTTTGGCAGATATGGTGACAAGCGGTGTAACGCCTGGATATGTGATGTACAGCATGTTTACCAACAGCGCACATGAATTAGGAACGCATCCTGCGATTCCGTTTTTAGGATTTATTATCACTTTGGGATCTTGCTATCGTTTGGCTAATTTTAACATCGATACACGTCAGACGGATTCTTTTATCGGATTGCCTACGCCTGCAAACGCTTTGTTTATTTTAAGCCTTCCTTTGGTAATTTCATTTTCAGATTCGTTAATGGTTTTAGAAATTTTAACCAATCAATGGGTTTTATTGGCGATAACATTGTGTAGCGCTTATATTTTAAATGCTGAAATTCCGTTGTTTGCTTTAAAAATTAAAAAATTTAGTTTTAAAGAAAACGCACTTCAAATTGTATTTTTGATCATTTCTGTACTAATGATTGTGTTGCTTCAATATATGGCAATTCCATTGATTATTGCTTTTTATGTATTGCTGTCGATCATTAATAATCTTTTTTTGAAAAAGTAATTCTGTTTAATGGCAAGAAAAACGACTTATCGTAAAACATATTCAAGAAAACCAGCTGGAAGATCTTTTCTAAGCAGACTTTTTCGAGGACTTTTATTGATTTTTTTCGGACTTTTATTCATTGGGATAATTTATCATTATCGCAAAGGACTTGCTTATTATTTAGGGTTTAAAACAGAAAAAGTTTTAGAAGAAGATGAGGTTGATAAACATCTTTCTGATGTACGAAATATTCGAGTTCTCGAAAATCATAAAGGAAAAGTAATTGGAATTGATGTTTCTGAATTTCAAGGAAAGGTAGATTGGGAAGAAGTCGAAATCTTGGACGAAAAATATCCTGTCCAGTTTGTTTTTATTCGCGCAACAGCAGGAAACGATCGTGTAGATAGGCAATTTAAAAGAAATTGGGAAGGTGCAAAAGAAAATAAAATCATGCGTGGCGCCTATCATTATTATCGCCCAAACGAAAATTCTATTGAACAGGCAGATCTATTCATTAAAACAGTAAAATTGCAGAAAGGAGATCTTCCGCCTGTTTTAGATATTGAAAAATTGCCTAAAAATCAGCCTTTGGATAGTTTGAAAAAAGGCTTGAAACGTTGGTTGAATAAAGTGGAGAAACATTACCAAGTTCGCCCAATAATTTATTCTGGAGAAAGATATTATTCAGATTTTTTAAAAGAAGAATTCGGAGATTATTTGTTCTGGATTGCGAATTATAATTTCTACAGAGAGAAAATTGAAGATGATTGGCTGTTTTGGCAGTTTACAGAAAAAGCTTCTCTGCCAGGAATAAAACATCGCGTTGATGTTAATATTTACAACGGCGATTTAGAACAATTGCATTTTATTGCAGTGGAATGAATAAAAGCCTTCAGTTAACAGAGAGTATTTGATAAAACCAAAATAACAATTATTATAAAAGGTAACAGAAGTATTACAGAATACGGATTGGCAAAATTTATAGTATAACCCATCCATTGAATCTTTTTGGGAGGAAGTAATCTTTTGTCTTTTGGATTATAATAACAGGTGTTGAAGAAATACCAATTCTTTGGGTCTTTATGCCAATTATCGTAATCTTCCTGAGTTGGTTTTTCTGATTTCATTTTAAATTAGTTTGCAGTTACGGTCACAGTTTTCAGTTTCTATTGAGACTGTAAACTGAGACTGCGACTGAATACTTTTTTCTAAAATTCCAATTTCTTTTTACGAAGCTCGAAGTTTTGTCCAAGATAAACACGACGAACCATTTCGTCTTCTACCAATTCTTCTGGAACTCCAGCTTTTAGAATTCCTCCTTCAAACATTAGATATGTTTTATCCGTAATGGCTAAAGTTTCCTGAACGTTGTGATCGGTAATTAAGATTCCGATATTTTTATTTTTTAATTGCGCTACAATTCGTTGAATATCTTCGACCGCAACTGGGTCAACTCCTGCAAAAGGCTCATCCAATAAAATAAATTTAGGGTCAGTTGCTAATGCACGCGCGATTTCGGTACGACGACGCTCGCCTCCAGAAAGTAAATCGCCTCGGTTGGTGCGAATATGCTCTAAGCTGAATTCTTCAATTAAGCTTTCCATTTTAGCAATTTGAGCTTCTTTAGAAAGTTTCGTTAATTGTAAAACGCTCAAGATATTGTCTTCAATACTTAATTTTCTAAAAACAGAAGCTTCTTGTGCCAAATAACCAATTCCCTGTTGAGCACGTTTGTACATTGGGTAGTCGGTAATATTTAAATCATCAAGAAAAATATTTCCTTGATTTGGTTTTACCAATCCTACAATCATATAGAATGACGTTGTTTTTCCAGCTCCATTTGGCCCTAAAAGCCCCACAATTTCTCCTTGATTTACTTCAACAGAAATTCCTTTTACAACACTACGTCCTTTATAGGTTTTGATTAAATTATCGGCTCTTAGCTTCATTTTTTTAATTAGATAATATCTTAATTAGATAATGTGTCAATTTGATAATGAGATAATTATTATCTCTGTTGGCAAAATAAGATAAAATAAATTAATCAATTAAACGAATTAACATATCGTATGAAAATTATCTAATTGACTAATTATCTTTATTCTCTAATTATTTGCCCTGCTCTTCAAGTGCTTCCCAGAATTCGTAAGCTCTTCTTAAATGAGGAATAACAATTGTTCCTCCAACAAGAGTGGCAATTCCCATTGCTTCCATCATTTCTTCTTTAGAAACACCTTCTTTATAGCTTGTTTCTAAATGGTATTTTACACAGTCGTCACATCTTAAAACTGTAGAGGCTACCAAACCTAAAAGTTCTTTTGTTTTTACGTCAAGAGCACCTTCTGCATATGCATTAGTGTCAAGATTAAAAATTCGCTTTACAATTTTGTTGTTGTCAGCAAGCAGTTTTTCGTTCATTCTAGAACGATAGTCGTTAAATTCTTGAACTATATCAGACATTTTCTTTTAATTTATTTTTATAGACAATCTTCGAAATTAGGATACTAACCTCGTAAATAATTAACATTGGAATTGCAACAATAGTCTGGCTCACAACATCAGGTGGTGTTACAATAGCAGCGATGATCAAAATCAATATTACAGCGTATTTCCAATATTTTCTTAAGAATTCAGGAGTAACTAATCCTAGTTTTGTTAAGAAATAAATGGCAATTGGGAGTTCAAAAAAGATGGCACTTCCCAAAATACTTGTTTTTACCATTCCCATATAAGATTCCAGCGTGAATTGGTTTTTTACGACATCACTTACAGAGAATGTTGCAACGAAGTTTATCGACATCGGAATTACAACAAAATACCCAAATAATACTCCTAAAAAGAAAAGTAAAGAAGAAACAAAGATGAATAATTTTGCATTTTTTCTTTCTTTCTCATAAAGTGCTGGGCTGATAAACTTCCAGATTTCCCACAATATGTAAGGGAAACTCAAAATAAAACCTGCTAGAAGACACATCCAAACAAAGATGTTTACTTGACCTTCCATTTCGGTATTCTGAATAATGAAATTCAGTTCTGTAATACAGATACTGTCAGCAAATCCTAATGAATGAGATAAGTCACAAAACCAAACATACGTAAAGAATGTTGGTCTAATTGGACCCAAAATAATTTGATCAAATAAATAATCACTAATAAAATAAGTAACAATTGCCATTATAATTGTTGCAAGTGTACTTCTAACCAATAACCATCTTAATTCCTCAAGATGATCTAAAAATGACATCTCGCCAAGATTTTTCTTTGCCATTATACGATTCCTTCTTTTAAAATGTCATGTAAATGTAAAACTCCTTTGTATTCTCCATTATCCGCAACAATCAATTGTGTGATTGAAAAGTCTTCTAGAATATTTAAAGCATCCACAGCCATAGTTTCAGACGAAACTACTTTTGGATTTTTTGACATAATATCTTTTGCGGTTAAATCTGCAATAGTATCTACGTCGTTTAGCATTCTTCGGATGTCTCCATCGGTAATAATTCCAACAATTTTATTGTCTTCAATTACTGCAGTAACTCCTAATCTTTTTTCAGAGATTTCGAAAATTGCTTTTTTGATAGAAGTGTCCGGAGTAACAGCTGGTTTTAATGAATGCTCGATCATATCTTTTACGCGAAGCAGTAATTTTTTTCCTAAAGCACCTCCAGGATGATAAACCGCAAAATCTTCTGGTTTGAAATCACGCATTTCCATTAAACAAACTGCTAAAGCGTCACCCATTACAAGTTGAGCAGTCGTACTGTTTGTTGGAGCTAAATTGATAGGACAAGCTTCTGTGTCAACAGTTGTATTTAAAACCAAATCAGAGCCTTTTGCTAAGAATGAAGTTGTGTTTCCTGTAATGGCAATCAAAGTATTTCCGAATCTTTTTAATAAAGGTACGAGGACTTTAATTTCTGGACTATTCCCGCTTTTAGAAATACAAATAATAACATCATCGTTTTGTATCATTCCTAAATCTCCGTGGATAGCTTCTGCGGCGTGCAAAAACATAGAAGGGGTTCCAGTTGAGTTAAAAGTGGCTACCATTTTTTGAGCAATAATGGCGCTTTTTCCAATTCCTGTAACGATTAGACGTCCTTTAGATTCGTATATGCGTTGGACAGCTTCGTAAAAATTTTCGTCCAAAAAATCAATTAGTTTTGTAATTGCTTCACTTTCAGAGAGTATTGTTTTCTTGGCGATCGCCAATATATTTTCTTTTGTGATCAAAACAGAATATTTAAAATTTGTATGTATAAAAGAAAGTTGTATCTTTATGTGTTGCAAATTTATACAAAATACCATTAATATAGAGAATGAATTCAAATGAAATTGAAATACATAAAGAATTAAAGAAGTATTTCGGCTTTAGCCAATTTAAAGGCTTGCAGGAGCAAGTCATTACGAGCATTTTAGACGGAAAGAATACATTCGTAATTATGCCGACCGGTGGAGGAAAGTCTCTTTGCTACCAATTACCGGCTTTAATTCAAGAAGGAACAGCAATTGTTGTTTCTCCATTAATTGCTTTGATGAAAAATCAGGTTGATGCAATTCGAAGCCTTTCGTCTGAAAATGGAATTGCACATGTATTAAACTCCTCTCTAACTAAAACAGAAATTGCTCAGGTTAAAAAAGATATTACATCTGGATTGACCAAACTTTTGTATGTCGCCCCTGAATCATTAACAAAAGAAGAATATGTTGCTTTTTTACAAAGCGTGCCTATTTCTTTTGTGGCCATTGATGAGGCGCACTGTATCTCAGAATGGGGACATGATTTTAGGCCAGAGTATAGAAATCTGCGAAATATAATTAAGCAGCTGGGTAAAGTACCAATTATTGGACTTACCGCAACCGCAACACCAAAGGTTCAGGAAGATATTCTGAAAAACCTTGACATGGCCGATGCCAATACTTTTAAAGCATCATTCAACAGACCGAACTTGTATTATGAAGTTCGTACCAAAACAAAAAATATTGAGTCGGATATTATTCGATTTATCAAACAGCATAAAGGCAAATCTGGGATTATTTACTGCTTAAGCCGTAAAAAAGTAGAATCGATTGCCGAAGTTTTACAAGTAAACGGAATCAGTGCTGTTCCTTATCATGCAGGTTTAGATGCCAAAACGCGGGCCAAACATCAAGATATGTTTTTGATGGAAGATGTTGATGTCGTTGTAGCAACAATAGCTTTCGGAATGGGAATCGATAAACCAGACGTTCGTTTTGTAATTCACCATGATATTCCGAAATCTCTTGAAAGTTATTACCAAGAAACCGGTCGCGCAGGACGTGACGGTGGAGAGGGGCATTGTCTAGCGTATTACTCTTATAAAGATGTAGAAAAGCTAGAGAAATTTATGTCTGGAAAACCAGTTGCCGAACAAGAAATTGGTTTTGCACTTTTACAAGAAGTGGTGGCTTACGCCGAAACTTCAATGTCGCGTAGAAAATTCCTTCTTCATTATTTCGGTGAAGAATTTGACAGCGAAACTGGCGAAGGAGCCGATATGGACGACAATGTTCGCAACCCGAAACATAAAGTTGAAGCCAAAGATCAAGTAGTTAAATTGCTTGAAATTGTTCGCGATACCAAACATATTTACAAATCAAAAGAAATTGTATTTACTTTAATTGGCCGTATCAATGCGGTTATTAAAGCGCATAAAACAGATACACAGCCTTATTTTGGTTCTGGTTCAGACCACGACGAAAAATACTGGATGGCATTGTTGAGACAAGTTTTGGTAACAGGACTTTTGTCAAAAGACATTGAGACTTATGGCGTAATAAAAATTACAAAGGAAGGTTTAGATTTTATCAAAAAACCAGTTTCGTTTATGATGTCTGAAGATCATGAATATACCGAAGCCGATGATGAAACTATTGTCACAGGAGGCAAATCTTCTGGAACAGCAGACGAAGTTTTAACTGGAATGCTTCGCGAACTTCGTAAAAAAGTAGCTAAAAAACTGGGAGTTCCTCCATTCGTAGTTTTCCAAGATCCTTCAATCGAAGATATGGCTTTAAAATATCCGATAACAATTCAGGAATTATATAATATTCATGGTGTTGGTGAAGGGAAAGCTAAAAAATACGGAAGCGAATTTGTAGCTTTAATCAGCCGATATGTTGAGGATAATGATATTATTCGTCCAGACGATTTAGTTGTTAAATCTACAGGAGTGAATTCTGCTAACAAATTATACATCATTCAGAATATTGATAGAAAACTTCCATTAAGTGATATTGCTTCCGCGAAAGGTTTAACGATGGATGCTTTGATCAAAGAAATGGAACAGATTGTTTATTCTGGAACAAAACTGAACATCAAATATTGGTTAGATGATATTTTGGACGACGATCAACAGGAAGAAATTCATGATTATTTCATGGAATCTGAATCTGATAAAATCGAAGACGCACTAAAAGAATTTGACGGCGATTACGATATTGATGAATTGCGTTTAATGCGTATAAAGTTTATCAGCGAAGTAGCAAATTAAAAAGTTTACAGTCGCAGTTTACGGTCTCAGTAAACTGCGACTTAAAATTAGTCTCAGTGCAAAACTGTAAACTGTGACCGAAAACTGAAAACTACTCGTAGAGTTCCCCACGATGAGGTTTCAAAGCATCTCTTACTTGAATCATATTTTCGTCTGTTACAACCATAAAAGCAATGGCGTACATTTCGTCTATGACTTTATATCCAGTAATATTTAAGGGCAATTTTTCTATTGCGATATATTCTTTTAGATGAATTTCGTGGTGTTCGGCAGTTTTAGCTGAAGCTGGTCCGCGGAAATCCCAGATTAGTTTTATTTTTCTTGACATTTTTTTAAGTTTCAAAGTGACAGAGCGACAAAGGTACAAAGTCTTTATTAAAGATTCTGAGAAGCTAAGATTCTGAGCTTTTTTTCGTAGAAAACAAACCGCAATGCGTGTAACCATTCTTGAAGAAATCTTTTTAATCCAATTAATCTGTGGCTAAAAATAAATAGTAAGATTTTAGGAAGAGTAAATTTGCTGCTTAACTAACCGCAAAGTGCGATAAGGTTAATTTTTCTTTGAGAATAAACACAAAGTTCGAAAAGCTATATCAACACAAAGCTTTGCGAGCTTTGTGTTTTTAGAAAACCGTACATAAAAAACTTAGCGCACTTTGAGGTTAATTATATAAAGTCAGTTCAAAATAGTACTTTTGCATGTTCTTTTCATAGAAAGAAAAGCAAATAGAATAAATAAGACAAAATGCCTAAAGAACTTTTACTTCAAGTTACACCCGAAATTGCTGCAAACGAATCATTGCTAAAAGACTATTTGTCAAAGCAGATTAAAGTTTCTGCTCAAGAAATTCAGCACGTTTCAATTTTAAAACGCTCTATTGATGCACGTCAGAAAGCGATTAAAATTAATTTGAAAGTTCTTATTTATTTAAAGGGCGAACCCTTTCAGGAAACTAAAATTGAACTTCCTATATATAAGGATGTTTCCAATGCGCAGGAAGTTATTGTTGTCGGAGCAGGCCCAGCCGGACTTTTTGCGGCATTGCAATTAATCGAATTAGGTTTAAAGCCAATTGTTTTAGAACGCGGAAAAGATGTTCGAGGCCGTCGTCGTGACTTGAAAGCGATAAACCGCGAGCATATCGTAAACGAGGATTCTAATTATTGTTTTGGAGAAGGTGGAGCAGGAACGTATTCTGATGGAAAATTATATACCCGTTCAAAAAAGCGTGGAGATGTAACTCGAATTCTAGAACTTTTAGTGGCTTTTGGTGCTTCTGAAGATATTTTGGTAGAAGCGCATCCACATATTGGAACGAATAAGCTTCCTAAAATTATTGAAGATATCAGAAATAAAATCCGAGAATTCGGGGGGCAAGTTTTGTTTGAAACCCGAGTAGATGATATTTTGGTAAAGAATAATGAAGTTGAGGGAATTGTAACGCAAAACGGAGATAAAATTCACGCCAATAAATTAATCTTGGCAACGGGACATTCGGCTCGTGATATTTTTGAATTATTAGATAAAAAGAAAATTTTAATTGAAGCAAAACCTTTTGCTTTGGGAGTTCGCGCAGAACATTCACAGGAATTAATTGACAGCATTCAATACAGCTGTGATTTCCGTGGAGAACATTTACCTCCAGCGCCATATTCTATCGTAAAACAAGTTAACGGCCGCGGAATGTATTCATTTTGTATGTGTCCTGGAGGTGTAATTGCGCCTTGTGCTACTAGTCCAGGAGAAGTGGTTACAAATGGTTGGTCGCCTTCTAAACGTGATCAATCAACTGCAAATTCAGGAATTGTGGTCGAATTAAAATTGGAAGATTTTAAGCCTTTTGCAAAATTTGGAGCTTTGGCGGGGATGGAATTTCAAAAAAGTATCGAACAAAAAGCTTGGCATTTGGCTGGGCAAACCCAAAAAGTTCCAGCTCAAAGAATGATTGATTTCACTAAGAGTAAAGTTTCAGCAGACATTCCGAAAACTTCTTATGTGCCAGGAACTACTTCGGTTGAATTGGGACAGGTTTTTCCAGGATTTTTGACTCAGATTATGCGTCAGGGATTTCAAGAGTTCGGAAAATCAATGCGTGGTTATTTAACTAATGAAGCTATTTTGCATGCGCCAGAAAGCAGAACTTCATCGCCAGTTAGAATTCCGAGAGATCCGATGACATTAGAACATTTGCAAATCAAAGGATTATATCCATGTGGAGAAGGTGCGGGTTATGCCGGAGGAATTATCTCTGCAGCCATTGACGGAGAAAAATGTGCCTTGATGATTGCGGAGTCCTTGAAATAATTGACTTCAGGTTTTTTGGTGTAGTAAAAAGATTGTTATCTTAGTGGTTTGATTGTAATAGAATTTGCCCCAAAGATGACAATACAAGAAATAGAAAAAAAATACGGATTCAATTTTCCGCTTTTATACAAGCAATTAGACGCTGACGGTATGTTGGACGTCGGAGAATATGGTCCTAATTGGTATGCCGAAGTTTATCCAACCTTAAAAGATAATCCGCCTCTGCTTTTGCATTCTTATGATTTTGAATCGCTGAATTTGAAATCGGTTGCCGAAGAAATAGAAGAGCTCAGAGATCCAGAGGATTATCGAAATATCAATCCAGAATTTAAATTTATTCCGTTTGCCAAAAGTGGAGGTGGAGATCATTATTGTTTCTTTTTAAACGAAGAAAACAATGGCGATGTGCCGATTGTTTTTGTCTGGCACGACTCCAACGAAGTCAATTACCTGGCTAAAAACCTTCAGGATTTTATCTTCAAAGTTTTATTGATCGATATGTCAAAACAAGATGTTTATAATGGACTTACTGACGAGGAATTTAGGGAAGATATAGAATCGGTATTTAAATCGCACAAAAAATATCTGACTGAGCAGCAAAATGACATCCTGTCGAACATTTTAAAAAGAGACATCATTGACTATGAAATACATGTTTCACCAAAAATAGTAGAATCTGCGAGAGGATTACTGACTGATTTCGAATTAGAAACGATTGTTAATGAAGTAATTCCTTTCGATAAAATGAATCAGAGTTTTAAATATTCGAACGAATAATTCTTTACAGAAAAATACTACTATATTTGCATAAAAAATAACAATATCATGGCGGGTTTTTTTTCCAATTTATTTAATAGAAATAATGATGCAAAATCGATTGTTTCCTTTGATGTGATTGATTCTATTTATAGTCATTTGTATCATGAATCTAATAGTTTAGAATTCAAAGTAAAAGGACTTCATGAAAATGTTACTGTAAATTTATATTCTGTTCCATCCTCATTAGATCACGAAGAAGGAAGAGCAGAAATTAAAAAAGCGGGGTTTAATAATGCGTATGAAGTTCTGAACGAACTTTATAAAAAACTGAATATTGGAGGCCTGTCAGAAGAAGCAATGCAAGATGACTTACAATATGATTTTATTCATATTCAGTTTTATTCGGAGCCAACTGCAGAAGAGAAAAAGTTTTTTAAACGTTCCATAAAAAACTTTGTAATCTTTTTTTGCTGTACGAATAGTTTGGAAGTAAATGACTTTAGGATGTTGTATTCAGGGAAACATTTCTTCGATTACACAAGAGGGTTGCTGGAGAGCGAAGTTATTGATGTGAATAATCCAAAGAATGAAAGTGAGACAATTGGGATTAGGGACTTTAAAGTGGTTTTACAAGGGATCTGCCAATATTTAAATATTGAAATTCCAGAAACAATTGAACTTCCTTCGTCTGAAAATTTAGTAGAAAGAGAAGAAGCTACCATACAATCCTTTGAGGAATTTATCAATTTAGTTTCTAGAGAAAATATTGAAGAAGAAGAACTCAAAAAGCAGTCAGAAATACTTTTTAAAAACTATCTAAAAGGCAGTAAAGAATATCACGCGATTGTTGAGGGGCATTTTGATTTCTTTGAGAATATCAATGCTTGGAACAGTGACTGGAAATTTGATCCTGAAGATGCTGAATATTTCATTTCTGAATTGATTGGTGAAGATTTTAAGTTCGATTATCCAGAAGAAACCTATAGCCATGATCTTTTTCCTTACATTCAGTCGGAATTAGAAAAATTAAATCTAGAGCTAATGACTTACGAAACCTATGGAGACAATTATTTGTTTTTTGTGGCAAATAAAGATGAAGTAGAAAGAATTCTAGAGTTATCTGAAATTACAAAAATTGAAGTTACTCAGTTGTAATAGATAGCCACGAATTCACGAATTTTATTTCAAAATCTATGCGTAAAGTTTTTAAAATAAAATTTGTGAATTTGTGGCAAAAACATTTTTACGGTATCAAAATAATTTTCCCTGTGCTTTTTCTGCTTTCTATGAAATCGTGCGCTAGTTTTCCTTCTGATAATTTGAAAGATGTTGGTTCTGAAAGTTTGATTTTTCCTTCGGTAATCCAATTGAATAACTGAGTCGCTCTTTTGATTCGTTCTTCTTTAGAATTTAAATAACTCCACAAATCGCCTCCAGTCAAAGTTTTAGAACTGTCCATAAGCATTCTCGGGTCTACAGGTGCTGGATTGCCGCCTGCCATTCCGAAGAAAACAACTTGTCCGCATTCTTTAGTGACTTCAAAACTTTCCATTAAAGTGCTCCCAATACTGTCGTAAACAGCATCGACACCGTTTGGAACCACTTTAAAAACTTGCGATTTCCAATCTTCATTATAAAGAAAAACATGATCTGCACCTTGCTCAAAACCGATTTTGGCTTTTTCTGCAGATGAGGTTAATCCAATAACTATCGCACCCAAAAGTTTACTGATCTGTGTTAAAATCTGTCCAACTCCGCCAGCAACTGCATGTATTAAAACAGTTTCTCCCTTTGCAGTTTTATGACTGTCTGTAGCCAAATAATGAGCGGTTAAGCCTTGAAGCAAAACAGAAGCTGCAGTTTCAAAAGAGATTTTTTCGGATAATGGAATAATGTGATTTACATTAACGGCAACCAATTCTGCATTGGCAAATGGAACATCGGCAAAAGCGACACGATCACCTACTTTAAATTCTTGATGATTGTTAGCATCGACCACAATTCCTGCGCCTTCATAACCGGCAATAAAAGGAGGGTTTCCTTTTAAATGATAATTCCCTTTTCGGCGGTAAACATCAGCAAAGTTTAATCCGATGGCTTTCATCTCGACTAAAATCTCATCTTGTTTTAGTTGCGGATTAGGGATTTCTATATATTCTAAAACATCTGATTCTCCAAAAGAAGAAAAGGTAAGTGCTTTCATTTTTTAATATTTAAGAAAGCAAAGTTCGTGAAAAATCCAAAAAGAAAAAGCCTCAAAATAATTGGAGGCTTTGGTTTATTTTTTCTTTGCCACTCCCGATAGCTATCGGGAGTGGCAAAGAATAGAAATTAAATTTTAGGAAATTTCATTTCATTAAAAGTGCTTTTCTGTTTAGCTAAAGCCTCAATGTCTTGCCATTTTCTTGGTGACTCTGCAGAAAGGTTTTCGTATGAATTTTTTAGCATTAAAATATCATCTTCGATACGAACGCCGATATTCCACCATTTTTTATCGCATTTGCTGTTTGCAGGAATGTAAATTCCAGGCTCAACAGTTAGAATCATATTTTCTTTTAGAGTTCCCATATAGTTTCCTTTGTCATGAACATCTAGGCCAAGAAAGTGAGAGCAGCCATGAGGATAATAAATTCGAGCGTCTTTTGGATCTGTAATAATTCCTAATTTAATTAATCCAGTGGCAATAACTTCTTTTGCCTTTTTGTTCAAATCCTGAATTGGAGTTCCTTCTTTACAAAGTTTAAAAACTTCCTCTTGAGCGTCATAAACTATCTGATAAATTGCTTTTTGCTCTTCGGTAAATTTTCCGTTAGCAGGAATTGTTCTGGTAACATCTGCAGAATAACCGTGATATTCAGAACCAACATCCATTAATAATAATTGATTGTCAATTTTTGTAGCATTGTTTTCTCCATAATGCAAAATACATCCGTTTGCACCAGCACCAACAATTGGAGGATAGCCTTCGCCTTCGGCGCCATAGTGCCTGTGAATATATGCATGAATTCCGTCAGCTTCATTTTCGCTCATATCAGGGCCAACCGCTTTCATCACTTCATTGTGGGCAACGCAGGAAAGTTTTACTGTTTTGCGCATTAAAACAAGTTCTTCTGGTGTTTTGATTTCGCGAAGAGAATTTGTGATATTGTTAAACAAATCTATCGAAGCTTCATTTTCTGTTGTAATTCCGGCTTTAGATGTAAACGATTTCAGCAATGCAAACAAATTGTCTGGATGATTACTTTCTGTAACATCTGTTGGAAACTTGTCATAAATGATTTTGTCAAATTTTGAAAAATCAATTGCAAACGCATTAAAATCTTTTCCGTTGTAAACGGTTGTAAAACCTAACTTAGATTTTGCGCCTTCAATCCCTAAACGTCTTCCTGTCCACATTTCGCGCGCAGCATTTCTTTCTCGTACAAAAAGCACTTCAGTATATTTTTCTGTTCCCTGTGGTTCTTTAAAAAGCAATAAAATGGCGTCTGGTTCTTTATATCCCGCCAGATAATATAAATCAGGATTTCCGTGATAGTTGTAATTAATATCTTTTGAAAAAACTCTTTCAGGATAAGAAAAAACAACAGCAACTGAATTAGCAGGCATTAAAGCTCTAAAAGCTTCACGGCGTCCTTGATGAAATTCTTTTGTGAGGTAATCTGTTGGAAGGTTTTCTTGCGAATGAGCAAATGGCGCAGTCAAGGCGAATACAAACAAGAATAGAAATTGTTTCATTTTTTGGTTTTTTATTGATGATTTTTCGTTTTTTGATCGATGCAAATTACAAAAAAAATAATGTCGCTTGTTTTATTTTAAACATTTGAGCGATAAAACTTTAAATAAATTGTAGTAACTTAGATACAGAAAATTGCGGGTTATCCTCAAAATAAAACTTCGATAAACCTGTAACTGGGCATGAATATTGAGAAAAGAATTTTTATAGAATTATTTTACACTTCAAAAAACAAATTATAAATCTTTAAAATCCACTTTTATGAAAAAATACACATTTGCAGTCCTTTCAGTTTTAACGTTATTAATTGCTTCATGTTCCGCATCAAAATCTGCTTCTAATACAGGCGATTTGTTTGGAACAACTTGGGAGTTGGAATATATATCAGGACCAAGAATTGCTTTTGAAGGATTATATCCAAATAAAAAACCACAGCTTACTTTTGATGAAAAAGAAACAAAAGTATATGGCAATAATGGATGCAACGGTTATAGCGCGTCTTATACTTTAAAAGGAAAGTCTTTGACTTTTGGAGAAGAAGGACCAACTACAATGATGTTTTGTGAGGGTGGAGGTGAGCAAGTATTCCTAAAACAAATTAGACAAATTACAAGTTATTCTATTGATAAAGACGGCAAATTAAATTTAATTCAGGGCGACGTACCGATGATGCGATTTAAAAAAGTAGCAAAACAATAGTTTAAATGACAATATAAGAAAAGGGGAAATGATTATTAATTTCCCCTTTTTTTTTCGTTTACTGTTTCTTTTTGAGTTTGTCTTTAAAAACCTTTTCAAACTTTTCTAGTTTAGGCTGAATTACCATTTTGCAATACGGCTGATTTTTATTGTTAGCATAATAATTCTGATGATAATCTTCGGCTTTGTAAAAAACTTTAAAAGGTTCCAATTTCGTCACAATCGGGTTGTTGTAAACCTTCGCTTTGTTTAGTTCAGCAATAATGCTTTGAGCGGCTTTTTTCTGTTCGTCATTTTTATAGAAAATAACAGAACGGTACTGCGTGCCAACATCTGCTCCCTGACGATTTAAAGTTGTCGGATCGTGAACGGTAAAAAACACTTTAAAGATTTCGTTTATATCAGTTATGTTTTTATCGTATGTAATCTGCACGACTTCGGCATGACCAGTTTCTCCAGTACAAACCTCTTCGTAAGTTGGATTTACAGTTTTTCCGCCAGAAAATCCAGAAACAACAGATTTTACTCCATCTAGATTTTCGTAAACGGCTTCAACGCACCAGTAACAGCCTCCGCCTAGTGTAATTGTTTCTAGATTGGCTTTTTTATTTTGGGAAATGCCATTTAGCGAAAGCGCAAAAAGACATATTAAAAGTATATTTTTCATTTTTAAATTATTTATTATCTGGAATAAAATCAAGAGCAATCGAGTTCATGCAGTAGCGTTTTCCCGTTGGCGCAGGACCATCATCAAATATGTGTCCTAAATGTCCACCACAACGTCCGCATAGCGTTTCAATTCTTTCCATTCCAAGAGAATTATCTTCTTTAAAAACAATGCTTTTTTTGTTTTCTTGTTCATAGAAACTTGGCCATCCGCAGCTGCTAGAGAATTTTGCTGTAGATCTAAAAAGCAAGTTGCCACAAGAAGCGCAGTAATAGGTTCCTTTTTCATCGGTGTTCCAATATTTTCCAGTAAAAGGTCTTTCTGTGTCAGCTTCACGCATTACGGCATAGACATCTTCTGGTAAAACCTTTTTCCATTCGGCATTGCTCACGTTTAATTTCTTCGTGTCAGTATTAGAATAATAAGGATTTCCGGGTTTGCTGATTTTATTTTCCATAACAACTGTGTTTGCAGATTGTTTTTTTGTGTTTTGTCCACAGGCTTGTAAAACAAAGAGCGGGAGTAAAAAGCAGAGGCTGAAAATTAGATTTTTAGATTTCATAAGTTCTTGGGTGATTAATCTGTACATCAAAGATACGTTGAGAATTAGCTTCAAAATACAAGGTGTGTTATTATTGAGATTTTTTTAAGTGTGTTTTAACTTTTTATTAGTTACGTAAAACAACGCAATGTAGTTTTTATGTCTTAATTTTAACTGCTTTTAAAATTTAGTATAAATTACAGCGTTGTAAATCAATGAAATAGGAATCGAGTCAAAACCTTAATTTTTGCCAAGCTGAATTAGCATTTTTAAGCCATTTCTTTTTTCGTATTTTTGTTTGCTTAAGAAGCCTTATGATAGAAGAAAACGTAATACTAGTTAATCAGAACGATGAACAGATTGGCTTAATGCCAAAATTAGAAGCACATGAAAAAGCGCTTTTGCACCGTGCCTTTTCGGTTTTTATTTTGAATAGTAAAAACGAAATTATGCTGCAACAGCGTGCTCATCATAAATACCATTCTCCTTTGCTGTGGACAAACACTTGCTGCAGTCATCAGAGAGAAGGCGAAACCAATATTGAAGCAGGAAGCCGAAGATTGTTTGAAGAAATGGGGTTTAAAGCTGAATTGAAAGAATTATTTCATTTTATCTATAAAGCACCTTTTGATAATGGTTTGACAGAACACGAACTGGATCATGTTATGATTGGTTATTATAATGAAGAACCAAACATAAATCCAGATGAAGTGGAAGACTGGAAATGGATGAGTATTGAAGATGTGAAAGCAGATATTGAAAAACAGCCCGAAATTTATACCGTATGGTTTAAGATAATTTTTGATGAATTTGATCATTATCTCGAAGACCATAAATTATAGCCAACTAACCAGAAACATAAATGAGAGTAACCATATCAAGAAAAGCACATTTTAATGCTGCACATCGACTGCATCGAAAGGATTGGTCATTTGAAAAAAACGATGCTGTTTTTGGAAAATGCAACAATCCTAACTTTCATGGTCATAATTATGGTTTAACAGTAAGTGTTACAGGAAAAATCGACCCGGAAACTGGTTTTGTCCTCGATGTGAAAGTATTAGCGGATATTATACGAGAAGAAGTAGAAATTCCGTTTGATCACAAAAATCTCAATCTGGACGTTCCAGAATTTGCAGATTTGAATCCGACCGCAGAGAATATAGCTGTTGTGATATGGAATAAAATTAGAAAACGAATTCATGCCGACTTTGATCTTGAAGTTGTGCTGAACGAAACGGAACGCAATTTTGTAACTTATAAAGGAGAATAAAAAAATGTCATTAAAAATAGGAGATATAGTTCCGAATTTTACTGCGAAAGACAACAATGGTGACCTTTTTGAAAGCCAAAGCGTTTTAGGAAGAAAGCCGCTGGTGATTTATTTTTACCCAAAAGATAATACGCCAGGATGTACCACCGAAGCTTGCAGTTTTCGGGATCAATATGAAGATTTTAAAGATTTAGGGGCCGAGGTAATTGGTATTAGCAGCGATAGTGTGAAGTCTCACCATAAATTTGCGGCTAAACATAAATTGCCTTTTATTTTGCTTTCAGATCAAGATAAAAGATTAAGAAAACTTTTTGGTGTCCGCAATAATCTGTTCGGACTTTTGCCAGGGCGTGTTACCTATATAATCGATAAAAATGGTTTGGTAATTTCGATATTTGATAGCGCAAACGCAGCCAAACATATACCTAAAGCCTTAGAAGCCGTACAGGAATTAGTATCATAAAATACCAAAATAGTATCAGAATAAAATTAATTAAACAAATATATTAGCCTAAAAACATGAGTCAAAATTTATACCCTTTGCAATTTGAACCGATTTTGAAAGAAAGAATCTGGGGAGGAGAAAAGCTAAAAACAATTTTAAACAAACCTATCGTTTCTAAAATTACGGGCGAAAGCTGGGAATTATCTACTGTACAAGGAGATGTAAGTGTGGTTGCAAATGGAGTTTTAAAAGGAAAATCTTTAATGGATTTAATTGATGAAACACCAGACGCTATTTTAGGAACTAAAGTTTACGAAAGATTTGGAAAACAATTTCCGCTTCTTTTTAAATATTTAGATGCAAGAGAAGATCTTTCTATTCAAGTGCATCCAAACGATAAATTGGCAAAAGAGCGTCACAATTCATTTGGTAAAACAGAAATGTGGTACGTAATGCAAGCCGATGCCGATGCTAGAATTATTGTTGGTTTTAAAGAAGATTCTAGTAAAGAAGAATATTTAAAGCATTTGCACGATAATACTTTGGTTTCAATTTTGGATGATGTGAAAGCAAAATCGGGAGATGTTTTCTTCTTAGAAACGGGAACAGTTCATGCCATTGGAGCAGGATTAGTAGTTGCCGAAATTCAGCAAACATCTGATATCACGTATAGATTATACGATTTTGACCGTGTAGATGCGCAAGGCAACAAAAGAGAATTGCATGTGGATCTTGCCTTAGATGCCATTAACTATAATAAAGTAGATACTCAGAAAAAATACGAGACTAAAGTAAATACTTCAAATACAGTTGTAGACTGTCCTTATTTTACAACCAATTTCCTTCCGTTAGAAAATAAATTGGAAGTTGCTAAAAATGGAGAAACATTTACGGTATATATGTGTATTGAAGGTGATTTTGAAATTGAATATGACGGATTCAAACAGGCTTACAAAAAAGGGGATACAGTTTTGGTTCCAGCTGCTATAAATGCATTTAATTTGAGCGGAAAAGCTTCAATTTTAGAAATTTACATTTCTTAGCATTAAATTTAAAGATAATATGTACTTTTGCAGACGCAAATTAAAATAAAAATAAAAATGGCAAACGTTAAGAATTTAAAGAAAGACATCAACTTTGTATTAGGAGATATTATTGAGGCGGTTTACTTGTTTGAGATGTCAACAACAGGAAATCCAACTCCAGAAACGAATGCTTTGGTTGACGAAGCTATTGCTGTATTTGATACTTTGATTACAAAAGTGAACGCTAAGAACGTTGAAAATAAAAAAGCACACTTCAAACAAATTAATGTTGAATTAGAACAAGCTGCTAATCAATTGATTGAAAAAATCAACGCATTATAAGCAAAAAAAAGCGTAAAAAAGTGCAAAAATATTTTGGGAAATTGAAAAACCGCTTTATATTTGCACCCGTAATGACGCCGATGTAGCTCAGCTGGCTAGAGCAGCTGATTTGTAATCAGCAGGTCGTGGGTTCGAGTCCCTCTATCGGCTCAAAAAACGGAAACCATCACAGAAATGTGATGGTTTTTTTAATTATAGAGAGAGGTGTGAAATTTTTTTTGGAATATTAAAAAACATTTCTATCTTTGCACTCGCAAAATAGGCCGATGTAGCTCAGCTGGCTAGAGCAGCTGATTTGTAATCAGCAGGTCGTGGGTTCGAGTCCCTCTATCGGCTCAAAAACCATCACAGAAATGTGGTGGTTTTTTTTTTGTTCCAAAAAGAAAATAAATTCCAATTTTTAAATTCCAAATATCACCTTTCAAGTTTTAAACTTATAAAGTTTTTTCAACGGGTGGTAAATGCAAGAGTTGAATATTTGGGCGCTTTTGTTGTTTTTAAGAGGCTTTTTTGAATAGTGTGGGTTTTTGGATTTTTTATGTTTGAAATTTCAATTTAGAGCATAAAAAAAGCCCTGAATTTCTCAGAGCTTTTAATGTCTTGTAAACGAAAAATTATTTTTGTGCTTCAGTTGTTGCTGTTTCAGCTTTAGCAGCTGCAGGAGCTTTTTGTTCTTCTTTTTTGATGTCAGCTACATATTTAGTAAGCTTTTTTCCGTAAAGCGATTGTGCTACTTTTGGAGTCATCGATTTTTGAATCGTGTCCAGAAACTTCAAATTGATATCGTAAATTTCTGCTAAAGCAATGTAAGGTGCTACTTCGTGATCTTTATTGTTGATAGCAAAGTTTGTTGCATACAAATATTTTCTTTTGATATTTGATTGCTGTTTTGCGTCAAGACTGTCAAGAGCTTTTTGGTCTTTTCTTTTTAAAGCTTTGAATTTTGCTTCAACCATAGACAAATTCTCATCTCTAAAACGAGAATTTATTTTTTGATATTCTTCGTATAATTCTTGGTTTTTAGATCCAGTAATTTTTGCGCCAGCGATGAAATTATCTAAGTTGGTGTCAATATTGATATTTCCTGGTTCAGCAAAGAATAAAATGTTATTGTCTAATGAGTTTGTTACACCACGATCTAAATATAGGTATAACATTTCTGGAGATTCTAATTTAATATCTCTTTCAAAAGCTGAGTTTCCGTCAATTTTAATGCTGTCGATGGCAACAAGGGAAGTGTCAACAATTCTTTGGATATATAAAGTTCCGGTTTTTAAGCCTTTAATGTTTCCTGTAATGTGTAGGTTATCGGCAGCAGTTTCTTTTTTGCTGCAAGATGCTAATACTGCAAGAGTAACAAAAGCAATTAATGTTTTTTTCATTGGTTTTTGAGATTTTGGTGCAAAATAAAGAAAATAGTTTAAATGTAAAGGGACAGCCGTTTTATTTTTCTAAAAAAATAAATCCCAATCTATTTCTAAATTGGGATTTTAAAGTCGTATAGGAAAAGGTCTTACATCGAAAGATTGAATGAAGAACCGTTTTCGTGTGTATAAGTGTAAAGCGCATCACAGTCGTTATTTCCGTAATCTACTACGCCGTTTAAAATGCCTCCTTGAACTTTTAGTTGTCCTTTAGAGATAAATAGGCAAGAATATTTTTTAATCAATGGTTCTTTTACAGTCAAAGTAAGCGTTTCTCCATTTGAAGCCGTTACTGTATGAGTTCCTTCTGTGATTTCATATACGTTATCAGATAAGACAAGTGGTGTATCTACGCCAGCTGTTTGTTTAGTAGTATAAATTCCAGAATTGGTATAAACTCCTCCTTGCAAATCTGTCAACTTGCCATTGGTCACTTTTCTAGTCCATTGCGGTACAGTTGCAACAGTTGTAGTATTGGTGTATTCAATAGTTCCTTCAAGTTTGATGCCTTTTATAGAATAGTCAATTCTTTCAATTGTCATTTTGCTTCCAGTTGTAGTGATTGGTCCAGAAAGCGTAACTTTTAGTTTTCCTTTGCGTGTAAGATTGTTATTGTCTGTACAGCCCACTGTTCCGAAATCTGCTAGAAAAACTTTTGGATATTCAGTTCCATTTGGGGATGAAATGGTAATCGATGCGCAAATTCCAGTAGGCGTCTCAGCAGTTTTTCCTGTTGTTGAGGTGCTTGTGCTGATTAAAAGACCTGTGTTAAGATCCATTTCGTTTGAAGTGTCTACAGCCACTGAAGCTCCAATGTTTGTAAGGCTTGTTGAAGTGGTTTCTTCGTGATTATCGCTTGAACAAGAAACGTATAAAAGTGCTGTAGCACAAATAGCTGTTAATAAAATAGCAGTTTTTTTCATAATGGTTTTGTTTTTGGATTAGATTAATAAGGCGTTCAAATGTAACAAAAAAATAAATTACAATTAAAAAATCCTGTAATGGTTATTTACAGGATTGTATAACGTCTTTTTGAAGAAAAAATTATGTTTAGTATTATTAGAAATAATTTTAAACGGACTTGTAGTAATTGCTTTTGGCTTTTCTGATTTTTTTGTATTCTTCCCAATTAAAGCGGTTTAGAAAAACGGCCGCATTTTGAGCTCCTCTTATAAAAAGGTCGATTTTTGCATCGTCAGTCAGATTGAAGTTTAGCCAATTGTGGCTTCCAGTGTCAATGTATCCGATTAAGTTTTTAAAATCTGGATTTTTTTGCAGGAACTCATAATCATATCCATAGCGTGCAGTGTCAAACATTGAACTTATTAGGTTGGAAAATTTTTCATTTTTATTGATTTCGTTTTTGTCGTAGCCCAATTTAATTCCAAAAGTTGGAGAAGCGGGCACATTCATATTTTCGTGAAAAATGTCAATTGGGAAATTTGAAATAATACCGCCATCCATAAACATAACTTCAGATGGTACTGATGTTCTTAGGCAAGTTGCATCGTTCCACTTGTTCCAAGCGTCAACTCCACTTGGAATATTTGTGATTTTAAAAGGAGTGAAAAATAAAGGAATAGACATAGAAGCTCGGACGAAATCGGCTGGATTCTGAACATCTGGATTCGAATAAAACAAATCAATCATTTTAGGGAAAATGATTTTGCTTTCGGTGGTAATATCAGCAGTTATTATTGCCATTTGGCTCCAATGATCCACTCGGGTATATTCTATTTTATCTCCGTGATTTGGCAGATTAATTCGATATAACTTGTTTTTGTCAGAAACGCCTTTTTCTCTTAAAGCTCTCAAATCGGCATAGTTTTTTATTCCTTTTTGCGAAAGAAGATTCGTCATCCATTGATGAAAATTGTTTCCGGGATTTAATCCTAAATCGTCTTTAAAATTATCCACAACCTGACAGCCTTTCATTATTAATTTCAGATTTCCGGCGTCACTTAGCAAAGCGTCGATAAATTCGCGGGCGTCATGATCGCCATCAACAAAATCATATAAATTTTTGTTGCATAAACATTCCAGGATCCATTCTGATTTTTGAATATCACATGTTCCTGCAGCAGCCATCAGCATGGTATTGATGCTTCCTGCTGAGGTTCCTGCCAGACTTAAAAACCGAATTCCCATTTGCTCCAAAACATATACATAGCCGACCAATGCAATTCCGAGGACGCCTCCGCCTTCTTGTACAAGATCAACATATTGGCAGTTATTATCATCTATAATATCAGAAAATTTTTTGCCTTTAATCTGTTCTTTTAAATCTTTTATAATTGCTAGAACTTCTCCGTTTTCTGTAAACTTTCTCTTGTCCATGATTTCTAGAATTTTAGATTTTTTTATTTAATATTCTGGTAATCAAATATATGTGATGTTTATTTTTGAGGAAAGGGGAAAATGACCCTTTTTTAAGAGCGATTTTCGATCAAAAAAAAATCCTGCAAAACTTAATTTGCAGGATTTCAGAAATATTATTTTCGAATGATTATTTAATCATTTCAAAACTTCTCTTAACAAAAGCAGTAAGTGCTTCACCTTTTAGAAGGTTTTGAGATAATTTAGCTAAGTCTAGAGCTTGTTTCACTAAATGTTCTTGGTGTGTTTTGTCTTCAGTATTTAAAATGCTTGACGCTAAGTCAGAATTTGTGTTTACAACCAAATTGTACATTTCTGGCATATTACCCATTCCGAACATTCCGCCGCCAGTTTGGCTCATTTCTTTCATTCTTCGCATAAATTCAGGCTGCGTGATGATAAACGGAGCAGCTTGAGAATCCATAGCTTCTAGCTGAACGCTGTATGCTTTAGGAATGTATGCTTCTAAAGAAGTTTTTAAAGCTGCTTTTTCGTCATCAGATAATTTAGAAATAGCATTTTCTTCTTTTTTGATCAAGTTATCGATGTGGTCAGAATCGACACGAACAAAAGTCAAGTCTTTATTGTCGTTTTCGATTTTCTGAATTAAGTGTGAGATAATCGGAGAATCTAAAAGCAATACTTCGTAACCTTTATCTTTTGCTGCCTGGATATAAGAATGCTGTGCATCTTTGTTTCCTGCATAAAGAATAACTAGTTTACCATCCTTGTCGGTTTGGTTTTCTTTTAGTTTTTCCTTTAGTTCATCCAAAGTGAAGTAAGTGTCGTCTACCGTTGGGTACAGAACAAATGCACCTGCTTTTTCGTAGAACTTCTCTTCAGAAAGCATTCCGTATTCTAAAACGATTTTAATGTCATTCCATTTTTGCTCGAAATCAGCACGGTTTTCGTTGAATAAAGCTTTTAATTTATCAGCTACTTTACGAGTAATGTAGTTAGAAATTTTCTTAACCGCTCCATCTGCCTGTAAACCAGAACGAGAAACGTTTAACGGAATATCTGGAGAATCGATTACACCTTTTAACATCGTCAAGAATTCAGGAACAATTCCTTCTACGTTGTCAGTAACGTAAACTTGATTTTGGTACAACTGAATTTTATCTTTCTGGATCTGCATATCTGTACCCAATTTAGGGAAATACAAAATACCAGTTAAGTTAAACGGATAATCTACATTTAAGTGAATGTTGAATAATGGCTCTTCAAACTGCATTGGATACAATTCTCTGTAGAAGTTTTTGTAATCTTCATCAGATAATTCAGAAGGCTGTTTTGTCCAAGCTGGATTAGGGTTGTTAATGATGTTGTCAGTTTCAACAGTTTCATTAACGTAATCTTCTGGAGCATCTTCTGGTTTTGGAAGTGTTTCAGTTCTTGTTCCGAATTTAATCGGAATAGGCATGAATTTGTTGTATTTGTTTAATAAACCGCTGATTTTAGAATCGTCTAAGAACTCAAGAGAATCTTCAGCAATGTGAAGAATGATTTCAGTTCCGCGTGAAGTTTTGTCAGCAGGCCCTAAAGTAAACTCAGGACTTCCGTCACATGTCCAGTGTGCAGCTGGCTCATCTTTGTACGATTTTGTAATGATTTCAACTTTTTCAGCTACCATAAACGCTGAATAGAAACCAAGACCAAAATGTCCGATAATTCCAGAATCTTTAGCAGAATCTTTGTATTTGTCCAAAAATTCCTCAGCACCAGAAAACGCTACTTGATTAATGTATTTTTCAACTTCATCAGCAGTCATACCTAAACCTTGATCGATAATGTGGATTTTTTTACCTTCTTTGTCCACTTTTACTTCGATAATCGGGTTTCCGTACTCAACTTTAGCTTCGCCAATGCTGATAAGGTGTTTTAATTTTAAAGTAGCATCAGTACCATTAGAAACAAGCTCACGCAAGAAAATTTCATGGTCGCTGTACAAGAACTTTTTAATTAAAGGAAAAATGTTTTCTACTGAAACATTAATTTTACCTGTTGCCATATTTTTTATTTTTTGATTTAATTTGATGATTTTCATTTATTCAAATAGAATACCAATTGTATTTTGGGTGACAAAATGTCGGAAATGTTAATTTTGAAAGAAAATAAATAGATTCTAAAACGAAAATTATCTCAACGAATCGTATATTTGTGGTACAATAATTGTTAAAAAGGCAAGTTATTAATCTAAAAAAATTGTACAAAATGAAGAAGAGTATTTTTATATGTATGATTGCCGCTTTGTTTTTTGCGTGTAAATCATCTTCGTCGACAACAGCTTCGTCCTCTGAGGCTACTACACTTTCAACAAAACTAGACAGACCGACTCAAGTAGCGTTAAAAGGAAATTGGGTGCTTACCAACGTGTCTTACCCTGGTTCAGATTATATCAAAGTAACTTCTTTTGATTTGGCTGATTCTAAGTGTTTTATCGGAAGTTCTTGGAGTTTTATTTCTAACAACAATAAAGGTACAATGGCTTTAAATTCTCCTAGTTGTACAGCTTTTAATTCGCCAATTGTTTGGAGTATCAACAATCAAGGGCTTTTTGTTCTTAAAATTGTAAATCCAGGAACAAAATCTAAAAACGTTAAAGAAGGATATCTGCTAAAAGTAGCTGGTGTGACTGATAACTCTTTTCAGTTAATCGATAACATTAATGTTGGAGGTCAAGTAAAAGATGTGACTTACCAATTTCAAAGAGCTAATTAATATTTTAAAGTATAAAAAATGAGAAAGATAACGGTTTTAGGATTAAGTAGTTTACTAGTATTAGCTAGCTTTTTTACAAGCTGCGATTCAGTAAAAAATGCAAATAATACACAAAAAGGAGCTGGAATTGGTGCTGTAGCAGGTGGTGTTATTGGTGGTATTTTAGGAAATAATTTAGGTAAAGGCGGAAACGCTGCATTAGGAGCTGCAATTGGAGCTGCTGTAGGTGGTGGAACTGGAGCTTTGATTGGAAACAAAATGGATAAACAAGCTCGTGAAATTGATCAAGCTTTACCAGGTGCTAATGTTGAAAGAGTTGGTGAAGGAATCCACTTGACATTAAATGAAAATGCGGTTCGTTTTGATACTAACAAATCAACTTTAACAGCTCAGGCAAAAGCTAACTTAGATAAATTAGTTCCAGTATTTACTGATTACGGAGATACTAATATTGAAATTTTTGGATATACTGATAATACTGGAAAACCAGAATATAACTTAACACTTTCTGGTCAGAGAGCAGCTTCTGTTCAAGCTTATTTGGTTTCTAAAGGATTAAAAGCAAGCCGTTTCAAAACTTCAGGTTTAGGAATAGCTGATCCAATTGCAACAAACGATACTCCAGAAGGAAGAGCTCAAAACCGTCGTGTTGAATTTGCCATTACAGCAAACGACAAAATGGTTAACGATGCTAAAGCAGAAGCTGGAAAATAGTTTCTAATAAAATAAATTATCAGAAAAGCTGTTTCAAATAATTGAAGCAGCTTTTTTTTGACTTTAGAAATTAAACATTGTAAATTTGACGTCTCATATTACAACTCATGCTCGACATACAAAATATATCTTTTTCGTACACCGAAAGTCCCGTTATAAAAAACATTTCTTTTTCTATTGAAAAAGGCCAGAATATTGCCATTATTGGTGAGAGTGGCTGCGGAAAAAGTACGCTGCTCAAGCTTATATATGGACTTTATGATCTAGACGAGGGAAAGATTTTTTATGGGGATAAACCAGTTTTGGGACCAAAGTTTAATTTGATTCCGGGAATGCCTTACATGAAATATCTGGCTCAGGATTTTGATTTGTCTCCATACGAGACTGTTGCAGAAAACGTCGGTAAGTTTCTATCAAATGGTTTTGCAAACATGAAAAAACTTCGTGTTCAAGAATTGTTGGAAATGGTAGAAATGGAGCAGTTTTCCAATGTGAAAACAAAATTCTTGAGTGGAGGACAGCAGCAAAGAGTGGCTTTGGTAAGAGTTTTGGCTTTAGAACCAGAAGTGATTTTACTGGATGAACCATTCAGTCAGATTGATGCTTTTAGAAAAAATGCTTTACGCCGTAACTTATTTCGTTACTTAAAGCAAAAAGGAATTACCTGCATTATTGCAACGCATGACAGTACCGATGCTTTGTCTTTTGCAGATCAGGCCATAGTGATGCGAAACGGAGAAGTGCTAGTTAAGGATGATCCCCCAAAAATATATGAAGACCCGAAAATTAAATATGTCGCTTCTTTGTTTGGTGAAGTGAATGAAATTCCGACTCATTTATTATTGTCATATGAAGACGAAACTCATAAAACATTAGTTTATCCACACCAATTTAAAATGGTTTCAGAGTCAAAATTGATGGTGAAAATTAGGAGAACTTATTTTAGAGGAAGCCATTATTTGATTGAAACGGTTTATAAGAGGCAATTGATTTTCTTTGAAAGCGAGATAGATTTACCGCTAGAACAAGAAGTGTTTTTAGCTTTAAATTATTTATAACTAGGGAATGTCTCAATTAGAAAATTAGATAATTTCTAATTGTTAAAATAATAAACCCGACAGGTTTCCGAAACCTGTCGGGTTTACTTTTGGAATTAAATTAGGAATTTAGTTTTTCAGATACTTTTCTAAAAACTGATCTTGCTCCCAAAGCAAATGAAGAATATTTTCTTTAGCAGCATAGCCATGAGATTCTTTTGGAAGAATAACCATTCTTGCAGGCGCTCCTAAACCTTTTAATGCTTGAAAATAACGTTCCGTCTGCAAAGTAAAAGTTCCAGGGTTATTATCAGCTTCTCCGTGCACCAATAAAATTGGAGTCTTCATTTTTTCTGCATTCATAAATGGAGACATTGCATTGTAAACTTCTGGGGCCTCCCAGTAGTTTCTTTGCTCAGATTGGAATCCGAATGGGGTTAAAGTTCTATTGTAAGCCCCACTTCTCGCAATTCCGCAGGCAAAAAGATTGGAATGCGTCAATAAATTTGCTGTCATAAATGCTCCGTAAGAGTGTCCGCCAACAGCTACTTTTTTACGATTAATATAACCCAAAGCGTCAACCGCGTCAATAGCCGCCGCTGCATTATCTACTAATTGCGAAATAAAGTTGTCGTTTGGTTCTGTTGTTCCTTCGCCAATAATTGGGAAAGCGGCATCGTCTAAAACAACATATCCTTTTGTAACCCAGTATACAAACGATCCATAATAAGGGAATGTGAATTCGTTAGAATTTTGAGTCGATTGCGAAGCGCTATTTCGATCTTTATATTCTGCAGGATAAGCCCAAATCAGTAGCGGCAATTTTTCTTTTTTAGCTTTATCGTAACCAGCAGGAAGATATAAGGTTCCTGAAAGTTCCAAACCGTCTTTACGTTTGTACTTAATTACTTCTTTGCTAACATTTTTAATGCTTTCAAACGGATTTTTGAAATCAGTAACTTGTGTTAAGCTGTTTTGTTTTTTAATATTTCTGAAATAATAATTAGGATATTCTGTCTTTGACTGAATCTGAACTAATATTTTTCCAGATTTAAAATCTTCAATTTCTAAAATATCTTCTTTTTTGTCTTTGTATGGAGAAGTATAAATACGTTTTGATTTTAAAGTTTCCAGATTGAATTCGTCAACAAAAGGGAATTGTCCGTCTTTAGTATAACCTTCACCAATTCTGTACAGATTATTTTTTTCGATAGCTAAAACATATTTATTGTAGGCATTTTTTCTTGTTTCGAAAACTCCTGGATCTGAATAAACATCCTGAGAATTTCTATCGGTAATCAATTTTGGCTGCTGACTTGGATTTGATGGATTTATCAAAAATGTTTTGGTGTTTCTCGTGTCGTACCATTCTTCAGAAAGAACGGCTAGATTATCATTACCCCAAATAATGTCGCTAAAACGCTGCGGTGTTTTTGCTAATGAATAAGCTTCTTTGTCGAAAGGTGCATCCCAAAGAAAAACTTCATCTCTAAAATCAACTTTATTTGCTGGATCACCTTCATCTAGAGCCACAACATAAGATAAAGTTGCAGGTTTGTCGTTTCTCCAAGCCATTTCTCTTTTTCCTTTTCGGACAGCCATAAAACCTTTAGGCATAATTTCATTTAAAGGAACCTCATTTACCGTTTTAATTTCTCTTCCGCTTAAATCGTAAACAATGGTTTTGGATGGAAATCTATTTAATGGAACTACATAAGAAAATGGTTTTTGAATGGTTGTCAGCATGATGTAATTGCCATCTGGCGAGATTCTTTCTCCGGCAAACATAGCCGCTTCTTTATATAAAACAGCGTCGCCATTTAGTTTTATTTTATATAATTCAGAAGTGATGCAGTTTTCAAAATTAGCCTCGTCGTTTTTGTTTTTCAACATATCAGGATAAGTTCTGTTTTGAGATTTTTCTCCTGAAGTGTTAGAAATAATCGGACCTGTTGGAAGATCTTTTTTAGAATCCAAAAGTGGCTGTCTATTTTTAGGAAGCATTTTTACTAATATAGTTTCACTATCCAAAAACCAGCTAAACGGATTTCCAAGATTTGCATTTACTCTAGCCTCTGTAAGTTTTGTAGCTTGTGCTGTTGCCACATCCAAAACCCAAAGTTCAACCCCAGAATTTGTAGTATGGGAGAATAGGATTTTTTTGTCGTTTGGCGACCAAAGAATGTTTGTTATTTTTGGATTTTCAGGCAGGCCTTTTACCTGAATTTCTTCCTTACCGCTTATTTTTCTTAGTTTTAAGTTGTTTAGATAAGTTACAGTACTTGAGATATTAGTAACGGGATTAATTCTTAAGCCTGCTAAACGAACTTCGTCTTGATTGAGGTCGTCTAGTGTTTTATAGGTACTGCGATACATTAAAAGCATGTTTTCTTTTTTGGTATCCATAGATACAGAAGGCGCTCTTTGGTAATCTGCCAAATCTAAAATGGATTTAGAAGGTTTTTGATAAGTTAGATTCTCTTGAGCAAAAGAGAAAAAACTTATATTTAGAAATAAAAACAGCGTAATCTTTAATTTCATGGTTTAAATTTTAGGAGTTTGTAATAGTATTCAAAATGTTTGTCTAAAATACTTTTATGTTGTTACATCTTGTGCGTGATTTTTAATTTTTTTCAATGTTTGCGTCTGAATGCTGTCTTTTCAAGAAGTAAATGATTATAAGTGGTTGTATAATTAGAATATATTAAATTGCTAATAACGAAAAAAATAGTATTTTGTATACGTATATTTTAAAGTATGCGTAAATTTGCAATCCAAATTTTTAATAAATAATAATTGATTATGTATCATTCAAAAATAGCTGGTTTAGGATATTATGTTCCTTCCAATGTGGTGACTAACGATGATTTGTCTAAGATAATGGATACCAATGATGAATGGATTCAGGAAAGAACTGGAATTCAAGAGAGAAGACACATCATTCGTGGAGAAGATACCACGACTTCAATGGGAGTAAAAGCAGCTAAAATTGCAATAGAGCGTTCTGGTGTTGCCAAAGAAGATATTGATTTTGTAGTTTTTGCTACATTAAGTCCAGATTATTATTTTCCAGGGCCAGGTGTTTTGGTTCAAAGAGATTTAGGTTTAAGAACAGTTGGAGCATTAGATGTAAGAAACCAATGTTCAGGATTTGTTTATGCGCTTTCTGTAGCAGACCAATATATTAAAACCGGAATGTATAAAAATATTTTGGTAATTGGTTCTGAGGTTCATTCTACAGGATTAGACATGACTACTCGCGGACGCGGTGTTTCGGTAATTTTTGGAGATGGAGCAGGAGCGGCAGTTTTGAGCCGTGAAGAAGATTTAACAAAAGGAATTTTATCAACTCATTTACATTCAGAAGGAGAACATGCTGAAGAGTTAGCTTTGCAAGCGCCAGGAATGGGTGCGCGTTGGGTAACAGATATTATTGCAGACAATGATCCAAATGACGAAAGTTATTATCCATATATGAATGGACAGTTTGTGTTCAAAAATGCAGTAGTTCGTTTTGCAGAAGTAATCAATGAAGGATTAGAAGCAAATGGGCTGCAAGTTTCAGACATTGATATGCTGATTCCACATCAGGCAAACTTGAGAATTTCGCAATTCATTCAAAACAAATTTAAATTAACAGACGACCAAGTTCACAACAACATTCAGAAATACGGAAACACAACAGCAGCATCTATTCCGATTGCTCTGACAGAAGCTTGGGAACAAGGAAAGATCAAATCTGGAGATACTGTAGTTTTAGCAGCTTTCGGTAGTGGATTTACTTGGGCTAGTGCTATTATAAAATGGTAAAATAATCATCTTACATTTATATTTTTTTAAAACCTGCTTTTTATTCGGAGCAGGTTTTTTTATAAATTGCGTACTCAAACCTGTAAGGTTTCATTTAGAGAAAAACTATCGAAATCAAAATGAAAAAAAATCAACTGGAAATAGCTTGTTTTAATTATGAATCGGCATTAATTGCTCAAGCAAATGGCGCGGACAGAATTGAGCTATGTGAAAATATGAAACTGGGCGGAACTACTCCAAATTCTATTTTGGTAGTGAAAGTCCGTGAAAGTTTAAATATAAAAATGCATGTCATTATAAGACCTCGCGGAGGAGATTTCGTTTATTCGGATGAAGAGCTTACCGAAATGAAGCAAGATATTAAGCACTATAAAAAGCTGGGGGTTGACGGTTTTGTTTTCGGAATCTTAAAAGAGAACGGAAAAATAAATAAAAAGCAAAATAAAGAATTAGTGCATTTGGCGCACCCATTATCTTGTACTTTTCACCGTGCTTTTGATGTGGTAAAAAATCCCGAAAAATCGCTTGAATCTATAATTGACTGTGGTTTCAAAACAATTTTAACTTCTGGGCAAGGTGTAAATGTCGAAGAAGGCATTCAGGCTTTGGCTAGACTTCAGGAATTGGCAGGAGATAGAATAGAAATTATGCCTGGTGGCGGCTTGCGATCTTCAAATATAAAATTACTGCAAGAAAAATTAGATTTAACTTTTTATCATTCTTCTGCGATCACAGATAATTCTGAAATTGCCAATCCAGAAGAAATAAAAGAATTACGCAATTTTTTATAGATTAAAATTTGTTGGGTGATATTACCAAGCTACTTAATTTACTCTGTGTAAATCTGCTTTAATCTTTTTAAATCTGCGTGAAAAATTATTTTCAAAATTATTTTTAGTAGAATTAAATAAAACAAAAAAAGTCTGGAGTTGGCAAGCTCCAGACTTTTTTTCTACAAGAAATTATTCAAAAATTATTTAAAAAATCTTCTCAGACAAGGTTAGAACATTCCGCCCCCGCCTTTGTTAGTATTGTCATCTCTTTGTTTACGCTGTAAATTTTTGATTTTTCCACCACCAAAGTTGTAAGTCAGACCAAAGTAAACCGTTTGGCTTTCCCATTTAAACTGCCCCGCTTGAGGATAAGGATACATCGTGTCAAAAGCATATTTCATAGTATTGAATACGTCATTGAAACGAACACTTAAATTCATTTTGTTGTCTAACAATGTGTATCGAGTACCAATATCCATTTTGTACATTTCGTGGCTGTTATTCTGAAGTCCGTCAGTAGCACCTCTATAGAATCCAAAAGCTAAGAAGCTTAAACGCTTGTTTACTTTAAAGTTAGAGTTCATACGTCCGTTGAAAGCGGCAACTGTAATTTTTCTATCAATTGGGTTACTTGTATTAGTTGCTGGATCATATTGGAATACAATACCTTGTTGGTTGATGCTTGAGAAATCAATAGATGGCTGAATGTCCCACCATTTTGTGATTTTATAATTGAATGACATTTCAAATCCGTAAGCAGTATTATGATCATAGTTAGTAAAAGACATAATTTGCTTTTCATTGCTTGGATCTGCAGGGTCTGGATATAAAATTCTGCTAATTTGATCATTAATGCTTCTCACAAAAACACCCGCTGTAAAACTTCCTTTTTCAAGAGTTTTAGTGTAATTTACTTCTACAGAATTGGTAAACTGAGGTCTTAATTCTGGATTTCCTAATGAAGTTACTAACGGGGTAGCAAATTCACGAATAGGTTTTGTCTGCTCTAAACTCGGACGGTCAACACGACGGCTGTAGCTTAACTGTAAAGTATTTTTCTCAGTGATATTGTATGTTAAATAAGCTGATGGATACAAAGTAATGTAATCATCGTCAAATTTATCTTTACCATAATTTAAGTTGGCTTGAACTTTATAGCTTTCAAAACGTGCACCTACTTGATAGCTTAGTTTTTTGAATTTTTGCCCAAATGTTACATAAGCAGAATAAATATCTGTGTCATAAGTATAGTGAGACATTTGATCTGCAACAGGTAGCAAAGGATTTCCAGTAATATAATCATTTTCTGTTCTTGTAATTCTTGCTTCCGCACCAGCTTCAAGCGTTGTTTTTTCGTTTAACGGATTAACATAATCTACGTTTATTGTGCTTAATTTTCGGGTTCCTTTCAAATAATCTTCATAGAAGACATTCCCTGCAGTATTGTCTGTTTTTGTCGTTTCAGTATCAAAAGAAGCATTTTGAGTTTCTTTATTGTCACTGTAGTTGGCTTCAAAATCTAAAGTGTGACCCTCTTTTTTGAAGATGTGCTTGTATGCTAAATTGTACGTTCCAACCTGATCTGGCCCCCAATATCTTGATTTTTGAAAGATATTCGAAATATCAGAACCAGTTACATTATTGTAATCAATATCAGTATCTACATAACCTTTTCCTGTAGATTTATTCTGATTAGTATAGATAGATAAAGTATTGTGATCATCGATTAAATAATCCATTCCAATTTTGTATAAGTAGGAATCATTATCATTTAGTACATCTATATTTTGAGTAATATCTTGATCAAATCTTTGGATAAAACCTTTATTATGGTATTTTCCAAAGTTTTGTCCCACGTTTCCGAAGAAGTTTACTTTTCCAGTTTTATAGTTTAAATCTAAAGACTGATTGTATTTTGCCGTTTCACCAAAAGTAATACCGCCACTGTAGCTTCCGTTAAAACCAGTGTTTGCATTTTTATGCAAAATAATATTAATGATTCCAGACATTCCTTCTGGATTATACTTGGCGCTTGGGTTAGTGATTAATTCAATTTTCTTGATAGAAGTTGAAGGAATTTGTTTCAATAATTGAGCAGGATCAATATTCGTTGGACGTCCGTCAATTAATACACGAACATTATCATTTCCGCGAAGCGAAAGTTTTCCATCCTGATCTACATTCACAGAAGGAATATTATTCATAATATCTGATGCGGAAGCTCCAGCGGTAGTTAGATCTTTACCAACATTCACCACTTTTCTATCGATTTTTTGTTCAATAGTCGAACGTTCAGCAACGATATTTACACCTTTAAGTTGTGTCGCTTCTTCTTCAAGAGCAACATTTACAGTTGCCGTTTTTTTGTTTTCGCTCAAAAGCACAGAACCGATATATTTTCTAAATCCTATATATTGAATTTCGATCGTATAACTTTTTAAAGCAATATTTTTAAATGAAAAGTCCCCGTTATCGTCTGTGTTTACGCCAGAAACTACTTTTCCATTTTCTTTTAGTGAAACTGTTGCATAAGAAATGGGTGCGTTGTTTGACTTTTCTGTAATTTTTCCAGAAACACTTCCAGTATTCTGGGCCTGTGCAGTTGCGATTATTCCTAATAACGCAAACAGAAAGAATTTTAATTTCATGATTTTTTTACTGATTATTTTTTGATTTGATTGATGATGATTTCGTTTTGTTAGTTTTTCTTTTTTTTGTTTTTTCCTGACTTCAAAAAATTAAAGTCTCTATTAAGACTCTTTTACGGTTGATATGTTACAAGAAATTCTAGAAAAAAATATATTTTTTTTCTCATTGGCTGTTTTGTAAGAGATTAGGGTTTTGGTTTTTTGATAATTTTAACAATTAAAAAATGCTCTTTTTTGTCAAATTGCAACTCTTTTCTTTAATTTAATATGTTTTTGATTTTCTCTAATTGATGAATAAGCAGTATCTTTGCTCACTTTAAAATAAGTTTACATGTCATTACAACAAATTCTTACACCTTCTATACAAAAAGCAATACAAGCATTATTTGATGTTACTGTTGATAAAATCGAATTTCAAACGACTAGAAAAGAGTTTGAAGGAGATATTACAATGGTAATTTTTCCTTTACTGAAAGTGATTAAAAGCAATCCAGCTGAATTGGGAAATAAAATTGGAAATTATCTAGTTGAAAATGTTTCTGAAGTTGCCCGTTTTAATGTAGTTTCTGGTTTTTTGAATATTGTAATTTCAGACAGTTATTATGTGAATTTCTTTAACGGAATAAAAGACCAAAAACAATTCGGATTTGTGGCTCCAAATCCAGATGAAAAAGCAGTTATGGTAGAATATTCTTCTCCAAACACTAACAAACCTTTGCACTTAGGACACGTTCGTAACAATTTGTTAGGATATTCTGTTGCAGAGATTTTAAAAGCCTCAGGTAAAAAAGTATACAAAACGCAAATTATTAACGATAGAGGAATCCATATCTGTAAATCGATGTTGGCTTGGGAGAAATTCGGAAACGGAGAAACTCCTGAGACTTCTGGTTTAAAAGGAGATAAATTGGTTGGTAAATATTATGTAGAGTTTGATAAAGCATACAAAAACGAAATTAACGGTTTAATCGAAACTGGAAAAACAGAAGAGGAAGCCAAAAAGCAAGCTCCAATTATTATCGAAGCGCAAGATATGCTTAAGAAATGGGAAGCTGGCGACGAAAAAGTGATTGCACTTTGGAAAAAAATGAACGAATGGGTTTATGAAGGTTTTGCTACAACTTATACAAATCTAGGAGTTGATTTTGATAGATATTACTACGAAAGCAATACATATCTATTAGGGAAAGATGTTGTTCAGGTAGGTTTAGATAAAGGTGTTTTTGAAAAAGATCCAGATGGCTCTGTTTGGATTGATTTGACAGACGAAGGACTTGACCGTAAAATTGTTTTGCGTTCTGACGGAACAGCGGTTTACATGACGCAAGATATCGGAACAGCGATTCAGCGTGTAAAAGATATGCCAGATGTTGGAGGAATGGTTTACACTGTTGGAAATGAGCAGGATTATCACTTTAAAGTGTTATTCTTAATTCTTAAAAAATTAGGATTTGACTGGGCTTCCAGTTTATATCACTTATCATACGGAATGGTAGATTTGCCTTCTGGAAAAATGAAAAGCCGTGAAGGAACTGTTGTAGATGCTGATGATTTGATGCAAGATATGGCCGATACAGCAAAACAGATTTCAGAAGATTTAGGAAAACTAGACAGCTATTCTGATGAGGAAAAAGCTAAACTATATAAAACAATTGGTTTAGGAGCTTTGAAATATTACATTTTAAAAGTAGACCCTAAAAAACGTATTTTGTTCAACCCAGAAGAATCTGTAGATTTTGCTGGAAATACAGGACCGTTTATCCAATACACATACGCGAGAATTCAGTCCATAATCCGTAAAGCCGATTTTGATTTTTCTAATAAAATTGAAATTGAAGAATTGCACGAGAAGGAAAAAGAATTGGTAAAACAAATCGAGCTTTTCCCAGAAGTAATTCAGAATGCGGCTCAAAATCATAGTCCGGCATTAATTGCGAATTATACTTACGATTTAGTAAAAGAATACAATTCTTTTTATCAATCAGTGCATATATTAGGAGAAGTAGATTTAACGAAAAAAATATTCAGAGTACAGCTGTCTCAAAAAGTAGCCGAAGTAATTAAATCGGCATTTCATTTGCTAGGAATTGAAGTTCCAGAGAGAATGTAAAAAAAATATAGACCTAGTTAAGGAAGAAAAGCCGGTAGTTTTAAACTATTGGCTTTTTTTATTGCTTTTTTGGCTTTACCGGCATTTCTGTAGTTTCATTCTTAGATAATTTTGCACTGGCTTTGTAAGTGTTACAATGCAAGTGATAAATTCCAAGTCAATTTATATTCTTCAAATATTCATTTTTAGCTATTTTGAATTAGTACGCTTTTAGTTGAGATGAAAAGAATGAAAAAACCATCTATATACTGGATGGTTTTTATTCTTAATTAAAGTTCAGTAATTAATTTCCTTCTCCAATAAGCTATCATAAAAAACTTTTTTAATATCGCATAAGTTATTTACTATGTAATTTGTAGTATTAATATTTCAAATTATAATGTTAAAAGTAAATACATTCTTGTTAAAATTATTTTAATTTTTTAAGTTCGCCCTCTCTAATTAAAAAAACAAAATAATGAAACAAAAATTAAAAGGACTTATAATGCTTTTTTTCGTTCTGATTCTGCAGTCAAGTATTGCTCAGGAGAAAAAAATTACAGGAGTGGTTTCGGATGCAAACGGTCCAATTCCAGGAGTAAATGTAATGGTCAAAGGCACAAAAACTGGAGTACAATCAGATTTTGATGGGAAGTATGTAATAAATGCTAAAACTGGAGATATTTTGACTTTTTCATACATGGGATTCAAAGATGTTAGTTTGACTGTTGGATCTGGTTCTGTTCTAAATGCTAAGATGCAAGAAGACGGAAAAGAGTTGGATGAGGTTGTAGTAGTTGCTTATGGTACAGCAAAAAAGACATCTTATGTAGGGTCTGCTACTCAAATAAAATCAGAGCAATTGGAGAACAGGCCTTTAACAAATGCTCTTTCTTCTTTAGAAGGAGCGACATCTGGTGTCCAAATTCAAAGTTCTGCTGGACAGCCTGGTGCAGCTCCAGAAATTAGAATCCGTGGTTTTAGTTCAATTAATGGATCAAATACTCCTTTGTATATAGTAGACGGTGTTCCATATGCAGGGGATATAAGTAATTTAAATTCAAGTGATATTGAAAGTTTAAGTGTTTTAAAAGACGCTTCTTCAACATCTTTATATGGTTCAAAAGCAGCGAACGGCGTAATTATTATTACCACAAAATCAGGAAAGTCGCAAAAGGATAAATTTTCCCTTAATGTAAGTACTGGAATGACCTCTCGATCTATTAAAGATTATAAAAGGGTAAATGCTTTTGATTATTATCCTTTAGAATGGGAAGCAATTAGAAATAGTCGCCCTATGGGCAATCAATCAGAAATAGATGCAGCAAATCTTTATGCGTCTGCTAGAGTACCTGTTGTATTAGTTACCAACCCATTTGATGTTCCTAGTGGAAGCATAGTTGGAACCGATGGCAAATTAAATCCTAATGCAAAGTTAATGTATCCTCAAGATCTTGATTGGGCAAAACAATTGGAAAGAGCCGGAGTTCGTAAAAATGTAGATTTCTCTTATCAAGGAAAATCTGAAAAATCAAACTACTTTGCCTCTTTAGGTTATTTGGACGAAGAAGGATACATACAGAAATCAGGTTTTGAAAGAACAACGGGAAGACTAAATTTAAATACAAGTTTAAAAGAATGGTTTAAAACAGGTGTGAATATATCAGGAACTTTGACTAATTCGAAATTAGGAACTGATGGAGTTGAAAATACCAGTTCATTCAAAAATCCATTTAGAACTATAAGAACAATGGGACCGATTTATCCTGTTTTTGATCATACGACAAATGGCGATTATGTGCTTGACGCAAATGGCGATCGAATTTATTCGACTGTTAGAGGTTCAGGAGCATCAAATGGGCGCAACGTTGTTTATGAAACTTTAAATGATACTGATGTAGTAAAAGGATTAGCGCTTTCAGCAAGAACTTTTTTTGAAATTTCATTTACTAAAGATTTAAAGTTCACAACAAATGCTTCTATTGACAAAACATATCGAAATAGAACTTATTCTTACAATACTGAAATTGGGGATGGAGCGCCAACTGGATTAATGGCAAAAGAGGATAAAGTTCTAACTGGAATTACTTATAACCAGCTTTTGAACTACTCTAAGAAAATAGGAGAACATTCATTCAATATATTACTAGGGCATGAAAGTTTCGATTATGAAACAAATTGGACCAGTAGCAGTAAAACAGGTCAAGTAACGCCGGATATTATTGAATATGTTAACTATGCAACAACTACAGGTTTGACTTCTTTTACAAGAAATTATGCAACAGAATCATACTTCTCAAGAGCCGGTTATGATTACATGAATAAGTATATTTTTTCAGCATCATTAAGAAGAGATGGATCCTCAAAATTTGCGGAGAATAATCGTTGGGGTAACTTCTGGTCTTTAGGTGGTGCGTGGGTGATTTCTAAAGAAAATTTCTTAAAGAATTATACTTGGCTTGATGATTTGAAATTTAGAGCTTCGATCGGACAAGTTGGAAATGATTCTCATATAATTGGCGATACTAATGATGCGGGCTCAAAAATTAATGGTTTAAATTACTATGTTAGCCAGCCTACTTATAGTTTAGGTTATGATAATGGAAGTGAAGGCGGTATTGTAACTTATGCTGCAGCTGCGCCAGATTTAAAATGGGAAGTTAATACCCAAAAAGATATTGCTGTAGAGTTTGGTCTGTTCAAAAACAGATTAAAGGGAAGTGTGGAGTATTATAATAGAAATACTGACGGGTTAATTTTTTCAGTTCCTAATCCTTTGTCTTCGGGTCTAGACAATAGAGTAGAAAATATTGGTTCTATGGTCAACAAGGGGATTGAAATTTCATTAGATGGTGTTATCATTAAAACAAATGATTTTTCTTGGAACTTAAATGTCAATGCGTCAACAATTAATAATAAAATTACAGAACTTCCTCAAGGAGAAATTATTAACGGAAGTAAAAAACTTTCAGTAGGACATTCAATTTATGATTATTGGTTAAGAGATTGGTATGGTGTTGATCCTTCGGACGGATATGCCTTATTTGTAGCAGATCCAAAATTTGTAAATTCAAGTGATACTTCAATAAGAATTGTAAATGGTGTAAATGTGACTACAGATCAAAATAAAGCATTATACCATTATGCGGGTTCAGCTATTCCAGATTTGTTTGGAAGTTTTGGAAATACATTTAAATATAAAGGACTGCAATTAGATCTAATATGCTCATATCAAATAGGAGGACAAATGTATGACACTAATTATGCTGTTTTAATGCATACTGGTAATAATTATGGGTCTGCTTTAAGTACAGACATTTTTAGAAGATGGCAGAAGCCTGGTGACATAACTGATGTGCCTCGATTGGATGTCAATAGAAATACTCCAGCAAGTGCAGCTTCTGATAGATGGCTAATAGGTTCTGATTATTTATCATTAAGACAACTCAATTTATCATATAAGATGCCTTCAGAGTTTATATCAAAATTCGAAATAGATAATGCTTCAGTATATATAAATGGAGAAAATTTAATGCTGTTTACAAAGCGTCAAGGAATGGATCCAACTCAAACTTTTAATGGAACAACTCAAAATAGATATATACCATCAAGAGTAATTTCGTTAGGAGTGAATTTAAATTTTTAATATTATGAAATCAAATTATATAAAAGTATTATTCGCATTTATAGTGCTAACTTTTTTAGGCTCATGCTCTGATGATTTTTTAGATAAAAAGCCAACTGAATTTGTTGACTACGAAGGAGCAACAAAAACAACTGAGAATTTAATGACACTTTTGAATGGCATTCATAGATCTTTATATGTTAGTTATGAGGATCAGAGTCAAGGAGGTTTAGGAGGTTTAATGGAACAAATTGATATTGCAGGTGACGATGTAGTTTTTCCAATTACTAATGGATGGTTTTTGACAGTGTATAATTGGAGCGCAATGAACAATGAAAATTCGACAGAACTCCGTTTTGCATATAGGACTTATTATAGAATTATTAGAAATGCGAATACAATAATAAATGCGGCAGATGCTGCAATTGGTTCCGATGCTGATAAGAAAATTGTAAAAGGACAAGCTTTGCTTTACCGAGCATTTTGTCACTATCAATTGGTACAGTTATTTGGTAAAAGATATGTAAATGGTGAAACAAATTCTCAGCTTGGTGTGCCAATTGTCTTGACTGTAGGAAATGATAAATTTCCACGCTCAACAGTTGAAGAAGTTTATGCTCAAATAAATAAAGATTTAGATGAGGCGAATGTTTTATTAATAGGTTACACAAAACCGAATAATTCACATTTAGATTTGAAAGTGGCTCAAGGCTTAAAAGCCAGAGTAGCTTTGACGCAGGGGAATTGGTCAATTGCGGCCGAATATGCAAATAAAGCTAGAGCCGGTAAGACCTTAATGCCAATGGCAGAATATACTTTGGGTTTTAATGATTTTAATAACAGAGAATGGATGTGGGGAAGCCATATTAATGAAGTACAAACAACATATTTTGCAAACTTCGGAGCTTATATGTCTAGGAATTTTAGTTCAACAGTAATTCGTTCTTGTCCAAAGGCAATTAACAGTAAGCTATATAATATGATTCCTTCTACAGATGTTCGTTCTGCTATATTTGATAAAACTGGAAAACATACTGCATTAGCACTTCCTTCGAATTTTGCGAAATTCCCTTATACCAGCCAAAAATTTTTAGCTATAAGTACTGGAGATAGCAGATGTGATGTCCCATATATGCGTGTTGCAGAAATGTATTTAATAGAAGCAGAAGCAAAAGCAAGGCTTGGAAATGCAGATGCGGCTAGCATACTTTTTGAATTTGAAAAAACAAGAAATCCTTCATATACATTATCAACAAATTCTGGACAAGCATTAGTTGATGAAATTTTACTTCAAAGAAGGATTGAGTTGTGGGGAGAAGGCTTTAGATTCTACGATTTAAAACGCACAGATTCTCCTCTTGACAGAACTGGTTCAAATCATGATATAGGTATTACAAATGGAGTTTTAACTGCTGTTTCTTCAGATAAAAGATGGCAATGGTTGATTCCAAAAGCAGAAATAGATGCAAACCCACTAATAGTTCAAAATCCATTATAATAAAATTGAAAGTAAAAAAAGCCTGAAGTTTCAAAACTTCAGGCTTTTTTACAACAACTAATTCTAATTACTTAACAAATTTGTCAATGATTTTATCGGTTTCCGCTTTTGCAGTATCTGGCTTTAAATCAAATAGAAGAGAATAAAGAGCTTTTCTGTCCACTTTTGCTTCTAAGTTTAAGTCTTGATGTCTGTCAAAAAGAGTTTGCCATTTATCGCGAACGTTTTTCCATAATGCATTATTTTCTTTCCACCATTTTTGAGCAGCAATGCATTTTACATCTGGAACTTTAGTGTAAACATCAAATCCTTTTTCTTGAGCTAGTAAAACATCTTTCCCAGTATCGTCGCGAACTAATTTATCATTGTCTTGTTCGTGATTCCATCCTGTTGCAGTGATTTCGTGAATATTTCTTCTTTTCAAAACATTATAATCGTTACGTTTTGTTTGCTCTCTTCTCGGAAGTGGAGCATCAGCAACGTTTGCCCAATAATCTTGTCCGTCAACATGTACCCAAGTTGAAGATCCCTCATATCTTGGGCTATCATCTACCTGATATACTTTTTGAGTCCACTGACCTTTAACGGCTTTTTTGTCTAATTTCTTGTATTTCCAAGAATTGCCTTTATCAAAAGTATATAAGTCTGTGTTTTCGTATAGCCAATCTTGTCTCCAGTGTTTGATAATCATATCGTCGCTTACAATCAATAAGTGCTGCATCACAATTTTGTTAGGAGTGTCTTCTAATAACTCTACCCATTCCAAGGCAGATTCGTGTTTCGTTTCAGAAGGTTTATAAGTAAGAGAATCTTTTGGATATGAGAAAGTTTCTGTGAAGTTAAACTTTACCTCATAACAACCACACATTGATTTAATAGATTTTATGTCTTGTTGTTTTTTGTCCTGACTAAAACCAAGACCACATGTTAAAGCCATAGCGGCTGACAAAAAAAGGCTTTTTGAAATCATAACTTATTGTTTTGTTTAAATTTTCGCAAATATATAAATTTTATTTAGAACAATTAAAAATAGTTATATATTTGCATCGATTATTAAGACTGAATAAAAATAATGAATTTTAAAATAACTCTTTTTACTGTTGTGCTTTTTTGTCAAATTTCTGTTTCTCAAGAGGTTCAAAAAGATAGTGTCGAAACAAATGAATTATCAGAAGTTAAAGTTACTACTGCAACTAGAACGGAAAGAGTGCTTTCGTCATTGCCTTTACCCATGACAATTATTACATCTGAAGCGATTATGAAGTCAGGCGTTACAAGATTAAATGAAATTTTAAGCGAACAGACCGGTATTATTTTAATTCCAGACGAAAGTGGTTTTGAAGGAATTCAAATGCAGGGATTGGATGCCGCTTATACCATGATTTTAATTGACGGTGTACCATTAGTAGGGAGAAGTTCTGGTGTTTTAGATTTATCAAGGGTTTCAGTAGGGAATATAGAAAGAATCGAAATTGTTAAAGGCGCTTCTTCTGCATTATATGGTTCTGAAGCAATGGGAGGAGTGATAAATGTAATTACAAAAAGACCAAAAAAAGATATGTTTACAGGTAGTCTTTCTTATCGATATGCAACTTTTAACACCAGTGATGCCAATACAAATTTGCTGTGGAAAAAGAAGAAATTCTCAGCTAATCTTTTTGCTAATTTTTATTCTACAGAAGGTTATGATTTAGATCAAAATACACCGTTAAAGAATCTAGAACCATTTTACAATTTTACTATTCAGCCTAAGATATATTACGACTTTTCGGAGAATCTAAAATTAATTGTGAATAACCGTTTTTATGATATGAAAATGGATAATAGAGCAATTATAGATTCTGAAAACTATACGGGGGATGCCAAAGAGAAAGAATGGAATTCGCAATTAAAATTTGAACATAAATGGAGTTCGAAAGTATATTCTGAATATGAATTTTATGCTACAAACTATCAAAATGATTCATTTTTAAAAGACCAGAATAATATCGTTTTTGAAAGTGCCTATTACAATCAATGGTTAGTTCGGCCAGAAATTCGAACAACACTTTCATTAAAAAATGATAAACTGACAGGTGGAGTTGGATTAAATTATGAGACTCTAGACAGAACTTATTTTGAAAAGCAAGTAAATTTTAATTCCCAATATATTTATCTGCAATACGATTACAATCCAACCGAAAAATGGAATGTTCTTGCTGGATTTAGATATGACAATCATAGTGAATATGCTTCACAGTTTAGTCCGAAACTAGCAGTCAACTATAAGGTTAATGAAAACTTTTCTCTTAAGTCTTCAGTAGGCTATGGATATAAAGCGCCAGATTTTCGCCAATTGTATTTTGACTTTACAAATCCATCAGTTGGATATACGGTTTTAGGATACAACGTTGCTGAAGATCGCTTAGATCAACTTGAAGAACAAGGACAGCTTTTGTCAAGAGTTGACGGGGTAAGTTTTGGTGAGCCGTTGAAGCCAGAAAGCTCAATTAATGTCAATTTTGGAACTTTTTATAAGAAAAATAAATTAAGATTGGACGTCAATGCTTTCTATAATTCAATAGAGAATTTAATTGATACTCGTGTTGTTGCTCAAAAAAATAATGGTCAGAATGTCTTCAGTTATTTCAATATCAGTAAAATTTTCACCTACGGTTTAGAGTTTAATTCAACGTATGATTTTACAAAACAATTATCAATATCATTTGGTTATCAGTTTTTAACAGCAAAAGACAAATCGGTTCTGGATAATTTCGAAGATTACCAATATATCCGTAACTCAGATTTACAAACTATTCAAATTAAAAAATCTGATTATTTTGGATTGTTTAACAGGTCAAAACATACGGCCAATGTTAAGTTTGCTTACACTATTCCTAAAATTAAGACCGACATCAACTTACGCGTTTTTTATAGAAGCAAATATGGGATGTTTGACACCAATGGTAATCAGATACTGGACAAATATGACACATTTGTAGATGGTTACTTTTTGACAAACTTATCAATTTCAAAATATATCGGAGATAAATTTATGCTTCAAGCGGGAGCTAATAATTTATTTGATTTTACAGATCCTAGCCAAATTAGCAACCTGGCAGGACGACAGTTTTTTGCACGAATTCAATATAATTTTTAATCAATATTTATTTAACACCTTTTCAAAATGAAAACAAAATTCTTACAGCTTTCGCTTTTAGCATTATTTATTTTTACAGCATCTTGTAGTAGCGATGACGATAAAAATGAAGTAGTACCAGTAGTAACTACAAAAGTTTCTAATATTGCTGCGCCGCAGACAGGCGGGCAGGGACAACCAGCAGGTGGCGCATTTGCAAAATTTAGTTTTTCTCAAAATAAGTTGGTAACAGATAATAGCTGGGATATTGCTTTCCGAGGGACTACAATCATTGTAAATGGAGGAGCTAAAATTGGTCTTACAGATGAACCAGAAAGAACAGGGTCTGGCGCAGTAAGTATTGTATCTGGAACATTTGCTAGTATTACTACATTTCCTGCGGCTAGTACTTTTGCTCAAGATGCAGCTGCTGTTTATTCAATTCCAACAGGAAGCGGAAAAGGTTGGTATTCTTATAATGCAGAAACTCATATTATTTCTCCTATTGCAGGAAAAGTATTTGTAGTAAAAACACACGATGGTAAATATGCAAAATTTGAAATATTGAGTTATTATAAAGATGCACCTGCAAGTCCAACATTAACTTCTGAGTCGCCATACTACACTTTTAATTTCGCTTACCAGGCAAATAGCACTACTACATTCTAATAAAACTAATAATCTCGAATAGATTATTTTATATAGGTACTTTTAAAAACATCAAAATCTAGTCAATCATTAGCTTTGTTTTTTTTATTTTTTTTTGATAAGGAGGTTAGAATTTTCTAACCTCTTTTTTTTGTTCTACTTTCTTGTTAAAATGAAATAGAAACAAAATGTTATTCTATCTTTGCACAAATTTTTTCTGCTGTAGATTAAACATTATTGAATTGGTTTAATTTTTGAATGCAGTCCTTCATATTTTTTATAATTATTAAGTGAACACAAAATCTTATTTTTTTCAGTCTTTTGCGATTGTTGCTTTGGCATTGGTTGCTTTTATTGGATTCAAACAAATCCTTCCAGACAAAATATTTTCTGAGAGTAAGTTAGATTCTAAAAATATATTAATAGACAGTCTGCTTTTAGAATCTGTGGCAGAAGATTCTCTTTCTATAGACAAAGACAGTATTGCTGAAAGTGAAAGAGAACTGAATCAGCAGAAAATTGTTTTTGATGAAACTGAAGGAATTGAATTTCCTGCTGAAACATTCGAAAATTATAAAGGATATCAATACCTGATTTCTTTTTACGAGAAACTGTATCAGTTAGAGAAAAATCCGCAGAACAAAGTTAGAATCGCTTATTATGGAGATTCTATGACCGATGGCGATTTAATCGTTCAAGATGTTCGTACCAATTATCAAGAACGTTTTGGAGGAAATGGAGTTGGATTTGTTCCTATTACTTCAGAATCTGCTGCTTCGAGAGGTTCTGTAAAATCAACTTATTCTAAAAACTGGAAAACGCAATCTTACTTAAATGTAAAAAGACCGACAAGTCCTTTCGGAGTTAACGGACATGTGTTTTTTGCAAATGATAAATCTAATCCGACTTGGGTTCAGTACGAAGCTGGATTGAACAAATATTCAACTTCTTTAGATAACGCCACATTGTTTTATGGGCGTGCTACTAAAACAGGAAAAGTGAATTTCATTATCGGAAAAGATACAATTAAGAAAAGCCTTTCTCCAAATAATTTAGTGAACACGTTAAAAGTTTCATCGGGAAGTTTAAAAGCTTTTAAAGCTAATTTTGTTCAGGCAGATTCAATTCCGATTTACGGTTTTAATTTTGATAACGGAAGCGGAGTTCACGTAGATAATTTTTCTCAGAGAGGAAATTCAGGACTTCCGATTTCGATGTTCAATGCTGATGTAATGAGAGCTTTCAATAATAGTTTGAAATATGACTTGGTTATCCTTCATTACGGAACCAACGTTTTAAATTACGGAACTAAAAATTATTCTTGGTATGAAAAAGGAATGACAAAAACCGTTAATAAAATTAAAGAATCTTTTCCAGGCGTTTCAATTTTAATCGTTTCAACTGCTGACAAATCGACAAAATATGATTTGGAAATGAAAACCGATTCTGCGGTAGTTCCTTTAATGAAAGCGCAAAAACATTATGCTTTAGAAACTCATGCAGGGTTTGTAAACTTATATACTTTGATGGGTGGAGACGGCTCTATGATAAAGTGGGTTGACGAAACTCCGGCAAAAGCAAATAAAGATTATACGCACTTTAACCAGCGTGGCGCAAAAGCAATTGGTAATTTGCTTTACGGACAATTGAATAAAGGATACGAAGAATATAAAGTACTCAGACAAAAAAGAGATGCTGAAGGGACTAAGCCAAAACCAGTAAAAAGAGCCAGACCCGATTCTATTTCAGTAACAAAAGATAGTGTATGATAAATAAACTTATGGTTTTCTTTTGTTGTCTTTTTTTTACAACAAATGATAAAACTCCTAAAACAGACGTACAGCCAACACCCAAAAGTATGATTCAAAAAGTGGATACAGCAGCAATTGATGCTCCTTCTGATGGCCAGATTTATAACGCAAAAGCGATAAGTGATTTTTTTGAAAAACTAGAAAAAAACGAAGATCAGAAGAATCAAAAAATCAATATTGTGCATATTGGCGATTCGCATATTCAAGGCGATTTGATGACCAATGAAATCAGAAAAAAATTACAGCAGAGGTTTGGTAATGCTGGGCGTGGTTTAGTATTTCCATATCAATTGGCCAAAACAAACGGATCTTACAACGAACGTTTTCGATCTAACAGAACTTGGGAAAGCTATAGAAATATTCACCCATTTAAACAATGCCCGGTTGGGATAAGCGGAATTGGGCTTTGGAGAGATTCTGGCGGATTTGTTCTGGAAATGAATGTTAAAGATCCAGCGTATAAATTCAATACAATTAAAATTATTACGCCCCAGAATCAGAATATGTTCGATTTGGCAATTTCGTCTAAAATCAATTCTATTCAGACAACCGAGCGAAGAGTTATTACCCATAAGATTAAAAAAGGCGAAGTACTTGGGACCATTGCAGACAAATACAATGTTTCAATTGCTGAAATTAAAAGAGACAATCGTTTAAAAGGGAATAATATTCGTGCAGGAAGAACATTAAAAATTGCCACAAACGAAACTAGAGCAAAGACCATTTCAATGTCAGAGTTTGTTCCGTTAGCAATCGAATCAGATTCTTTTTCGCATTATTACAACTCGGAAAATGCTTTAAGCCGAATATTCTTGATTCCGAACAAAGAAGCAAAGGATTATGAGTTAAACGGAATCGTTTTGGAAAAAGATGCACCAGGGATTATTTATAGCGGAATTGGAGTAAACGGAGCTAAATATTCAGATTATAATAAATATCCGTTGTTTTTTGAGCAGTTAAAATCATTGCATCCCGATCTGCTGGTTTTTTCACTGGGAACAAATGAAAGCTATGATCATCTGGATTCGGAAAATTATATTAAAGAATTACGAGAATTTATTAATAATATCAGAGCACAAAAAATAGATGCACCGATAATTGTAATGACACCTCCGCCATCATTGCTGAGAAGAAAGCCCAATACTTATATTGATAATTATGCGAGACAAATTATAGATATAGCACAGAAAGATGGTATTGCAGTTTGGGATTTGTACGACGAATTTGGAGGCATGAGCGGAATCAGACAATTAAAAGTGCAAGGATTAATTGGGCCAGATTGGGTTCATTATTCAAAAAAAGGATACGAGAAACAGGGAGATTTGTTTACTCAAGCGATTTTAAGATCATACGATAATTTTAAATTAAAGAAGTAAGTTGACGACAATAGAGAGCATTAATAATTGGTTCATTCAAAACTTTGGTGCAATTACAATAGAACAAGTTAAAAGTTGGTTCGTTTATAATGAAGACGAAAAACTTTTATTTAATACCGGTTTATTCTTAGGTTTATTTTTGGTTTTCTATTTTGTGTATGGTTTTTTACGCAAAACATTTTATTTGAGATTAACGTATGTTATCCTCTTCTCATTGTTCTTTTACTATAAATCAAGTGGAATTTACTTCCTTCTTTTATTGCTTTCATCGGTTGTAGATTATGGTTTGAGCCAAATTATTTACAGAGAAAGCAGAGACAGCGTTAAGAAATTTTACTTGGTGATAAGTGTTATTTTGAATTTGGCACTTTTGGGCTATTTCAAATACATGAACTTTTTGATTGTGACATACAACGATATGTTTCATGGTAATTTTGAACTGCATAATGTTTTTCTTCCTGTTGGAATTTCGTTTTATACGTTCCAATCGATGAGTTATATTATTGAGATTTACAGAGAAGAAATCAAACCGACAAAAAACTACATCGAATATTTATTCTTCGTTTCGTTTTTCCCGCAATTAGTTGCCGGGCCAATTGTGCGCGCAAAAGATTTTCTTCCTCAGATTTATCAAAAATTAAATTTGACAAAACAAGATGTAAACAATGCTTTATTTTTGATTATTGGAGGTTTAATCAAGAAAACGGTAATATCAAATTACATATCGGTAAACTTTGTTGATCGTGTTTTTGATACGCCAATGAGTTATACTTCTTTCGAAAACTTAATGGCATCATACGGATATGCTATTCAGATTTACTGCGATTTCTCAGGATATTCAGATATGGCAATTGGTATTGCATTATTGCTTGGATTTAAATTGCCAGTCAACTTTAGAACACCATATAAATCAACTTCGATTACCGATTTCTGGAGAAGATGGCACATTTCGCTTTCGACTTGGTTAAAAGATTTTTTATACATTTCGATTGGAGGAAATCGTGAAGGTTCTTTCGCAGGATTTTTATTCCCAAGTTTATTCTTCTTCGGATTATTGCTTTGGGGAATGTCTTGTTATAACGAAAGTATAATTCCGCTTATCATTGCAGGAAGCAGTATTTTAATTTTTGCTTTGTCGTTTTTACTGTCAAGCAAAATAAAACAAACCTTAGTAACCAATTTTAATTTGTTTACGACAATGCTTTTAGGAGGTTTGTGGCACGGAGCAGGAGCGCAGTTTATTGTTTGGGGAGCGCTTCACGGATTGGCTTTGGCGGTTCATAAAATATTCATGGAATTTTTTCCATCCAAAAAAGATAAAAGCCCGAATTTCTTATGGAGATTTTTCTCAATCGTAATTACATTTCATTTTGTAGTTTTCTGTTGGATCTTTTTCCGAGCAAGAGATTTTGAAACAGCGCTACAAGTAATTAATAATATCGGACAATTGACTTTCGAACCAGAACTTTGGAAAACAATTGTTCTTGGATATAAAAATGTTTTCGGATTAATGTTGTTTGGTTATGTTTGGCATTTCTTGCCAGAAACTTTCACAAACGGAATGAAATCTGTTTTCGACAAAACGCCATTACTGATAAAAGCAATAATCTTAGGATTTGTATACTGGATTGTTTATGCAACAGCAGTAGCCGGTTCACAGCCGTTTATTTATTTCCAATTCTAAAAAGATATGGCCACGAAGGCACAAAGGCGCAAAGGTTTTTATTCTTTGCGCCTTTTTTTGTTTGCCACGAAGGCGCAAAAGGCGCGAATTTTTTTTCTCTCGCAGATCACGCAGATTTAAGAGATTTTTTATTCTCGATCAAAAAATAATCTATAAAATCTGCGAGAGGAAAATATTAGTTAAAGGAATTAGAGAAATTAGCATAATTCGTGGCAAAAAAACTTTGAGGCTTAGTGCTTTTGTGGCAAAAAATTGCGCTCAAATAAAAATTGCCTGAAATATCTAATTAGATTATCTTTGCACTTCATATAAAGAAAATGATATGTTTGATAATTTAAGTGATAAGTTAGATAAAGCGTTCCATATATTAAAAGGGCACGGTAAAATTACAGAAGTAAACGTTGCTGATACCTTAAAAGAAGTTCGTCGTGCATTACTTGATGCCGATGTTAACTTTAAAATTGCTAAAGATTTTACAGCAAGAGTAAAAGATAAAGCAATTGGTCAAGATGTATTGACAACATTACAGCCAGGACAATTATTAGTAAAACTGGTAAAAGATGAGTTGACAGAATTGATGGGTGGAGATGTTGCTGGTGTTAACTTATCAGGAAATCCAACTGTTATTTTAATGTCAGGACTTCAAGGTTCTGGTAAAACTACTTTCTCAGGAAAATTAGCTAATTTCTTAAAAACAAAGAAAAACAAGAAGCCACTTCTTGTAGCGTGTGATATCTACCGTCCTGCGGCGATTAATCAGTTGCATGTTGTGGGAGATCAAATAGGTGTTGAGGTTTACTCAGAACCAGAAAATAAAAATCCTGTAGAGATTGCTCAAAACGCAATCAAACACGCCAAAGCAAACGGATTCAATGTTGTTATTGTCGATACAGCAGGTCGTTTAGCGGTAGATCAGGAAATGATGGACGAAATCGCTCGCGTACACAAAGCAATTCAGCCTCAAGAAACATTGTTCGTTGTCGATTCTATGACAGGACAAGACGCTGTAAATACAGCAAAAGCTTTCAACGATATCTTGAATTTTGATGGAGTTATCTTAACGAAGTTAGATGGTGATACTCGAGGTGGAGCAGCACTTTCAATCAAATCGGTTGTAAACAAACCAATCAAGTTTGTAGGTACAGGAGAGAAAATGGAAGCAATTGACATTTTCTACCCAGATCGTATGGCTGAGAGAATCTTAGGAATGGGAGACGTTGTGTCTCTTGTTGAAAGAGCTCAGGAGCAATTTGACGAAGAAGAAGCAAGAAAACTTCAAAAGAAAATCGCTAAAAACGAATTTGGTTTTGATGATTTCTTAACGCAGATTCAGCAAGTAAAGAAAATGGGTAACATGAAAGACTTGGTTGGAATGATACCAGGAGCTTCAAAAGCCATGAAAGATGTAGAAATCGAAGACGATGCTTTTAAACATATCGAAGCGATCATTTATTCGATGACGCCAGCTGAAAGAAGCAAACCAGCCATTATCGACGTGAAAAGAAAAGCCAGAATCGCGAAAGGTTCGGGAACTAAAGTCGAGCAAGTAAATCAGCTGATGAAGCAGTTTGACCAAATGAGCAAGATGATGAAGATGATGCAGGGCCCAGGTGGAAAAAATCTGATGAAAATGATGGGAGGTATGAAAGGGATGCCGGGTGGTATGCCAGGAGGAATGCCGAGATAAAATAAGAAAAAGTTTCAAGTTTAAGGTTTCAAATTAAGGGGCCAAAACTTGAAACTTTTTTAATTACATAACTATTAAGTTTCGCCAGTAACGTGAAACTTTAAACTTGAAACAAAATAAACACAACACATGCAGCTACTAGACGGTAAAAAAACATCTAACGACATTAAAAACGAAATTGCAGCCGAAGTTCAATCCATAAAAGCAGCGGGAGGAAAAGTGCCTCATTTAGCAGCAGTTTTAGTGGGAAACAACGGAGCAAGTTTAACTTACGTGGGAAGTAAAGTAAAATCATGCCAAGAAATCGGTTTTGATTCAACTTTGGTTGCTTTACCAGAAACGATTACAGAAGACGAGCTTTTAGCAAAAATTAAGGAATTGAACGAAGACGATAATCTTGACGGATACATCGTTCAGTTACCATTGCCAAAACATATCGACGAGCAAAAAATCTTATTAGCAATCGATCCAGACAAAGACGTAGACGGATTCCACCCAACAAACTTTGGTAGAATGGCTTTGGAAATGGAAAGTTTTATTCCAGCAACACCATTCGGAATTATGGAATTGTTAGAGCGTTATAAAGTTGAGACTTCAGGAAAACATACTGTTGTAATCGGAAGAAGCCACATCGTTGGGCGTCCAATGAGCATCTTGATGAGCCGTAAAGGAAATCCAGGAGATTCTACAGTTACATTAACGCACAGTCGAACTAAAGACTTGGCAGAATTCACAAAAAATGCAGATATTATCATTACAGCTTTAGGAGTTCCAGAATTTTTAAAAGCAGATATGGTAAAAGAAGGAGTAACCGTTATTGACGTTGGAATTACTCGCGTAGACGACGCTTCAAACCCAAAAGGATATGTTATTAAAGGTGACGTTGATTTTGACGGCGTGAGTAAAAAAGCATCGTTCATTACACCAGTTCCAGGTGGAGTAGGACCAATGACAATTGCAATGCTGCTTAAAAATACACTTTTAGCAAGAAAAATGAGAAGCGCAAGAAATCAATAATTTCTTCCCGAATAATATTCAAAACCCGTTCAAACGAACGGGTTTTGTTGTTTTTAGTATATAATTAATAGTTTAAAGTTTCGCGTCTTAAAAATAAAGGATACTTTTGCAGCACTTTAAAAATAACACTTCTCCAAATGGACGATTATTATTATTCGTTAGTATTAAATTAAGCAGCTTTTGAAATTTTCAAAATGCTGCGCTAAAAACCTGTATTTTGAAATGAAAGCCTTTTACACAAACAACAACGGATTGGTAGAAATCCAAAAATGGACTTCAAATTGCTGGATTCACATCGAATCTCCAACAGAATCAGATAAAAATTATTTATTAGAAGAACTTCAAATTCCTGAAGCTTTTTACAATGACATTGAGGATATCGACGAAAGACCTCGTATCGAAATCGAAGACGGCTGGACTTTGATTATTATGCGTATTCCCATTAAAAGTGGCGATGTAAAAATACCTTTTCATACCGTTCCGCTCGGAATTATTTTTAAAGATGATATCTGCGTTACCATCAGTTTTTATAAAACAGAAATCATAAAAGATTTTGTGGCTTATTCACAGCGCAAAAACATTGACATAGAAGACAATTTCAATTTAGTTTTAAGATTGCTTTTGTCTTCAAGCGTATGGTATTTGAAATACCTAAAACAAATCAACCAGAAAATAAAATTAGCCGAAGATAATTTAGAGAAATCGATCAAAAACGAAGAATTGCAGGCACTGCTTCAAATCGAAAAATGTTTTGTATTCTTCATCACGTCGCTAAAAGCAAATGACGTTTTGTTTCAAAGAATCAAAAATCTAAAAGCGCACAAGGCTAGTTACGATCCCGAATTATTGGAAGATGTTGAAATCGAATTAAATCAGGCGCAGGACACAGCCAACATTTACAACAACATCTTAACGGGAATGATGGATGCCTATGCTTCGGTAATTTCCAATAACATGAATAACATCATGAAGCAAATGACGTCAATTTCAATCATTTTGATGATTCCAACCCTAATCGCTAGTTTGTACGGAATGAACGTCCCAAACGGATTAGAAGAAAGCAAATACGGCATCTGGATCTTACTTTTAGTTTCGATAATTCTATCCACTTTTGGAGTCTTTTTGTTCAAACGCAGAAGATGGTTCTAAAACTTTAAATATATAAAGCCTGCTCGTTAAGAATGGGCTTTTTCGTTTTTATATCTTGGGCGTGACCCCGACCCATCGAGAGGGCAAATATACTTTACGCTTATGCGCCCTCTCAACGGGTCGGGGTCGGGCTATCCGCGCTACTTCGGTAGCTTGCTACTATCCCTCACGCAACTTTACGGAGAGACCTAACAGGTTTTTAAAACCTGTTAGGTCTTGTTGGATATCTTTTAAATATAGTCCCTACGGACAAAAAAAACGACGTAAATTATTGTTCTACCAATATTTAATCTCTCCGAGATAACCCCGCTAGGAGTGAAATATCGGTAGGCTTTGGCAGGCAAAAAGGCAAATATTAAATTAATTTGCGCGCCAATATTTAATCTCTCCGAGATAACTCCGCTAGGAGTTAAATATTGGTAACCCAAAATACCCGCATAAGATATCCCGTAGGGATTATACATTTAAAAAGGCAGAGTACAGATTACGATATAAAACAATTATTTTTTTCACGTTTTTTATTTGCCAATTCAAAATAAATAATAACTTTGTAACGCAAAGTACTTTAATTATGAATCAAAAGCACCAAGAAGATTTAGCACATATTCGTTCCATGATGGAGCGCTCTTCCAGATTTATATCGTTAAGCGGACTTTCAGGAGTTTTCGCAGGTCTTTCGGCTTTAATTGGTGGGATCTATGTATACCAGTTGTTCAAAGCAAATGGAATGGATTATTTGACCGACGAGCATAGATTGTATTCTGCTAATTTGGTTTCGGAATTATTCTGGATTGGGATTGGAATTTTAGTTTGCGCATTTGCATTCGGAATCTTTTTCACTATTAGAAAAAGCCGAAAATACAATTTGCCAATTTGGACATCTGCAACAAAAAAAATGCTATTCAACTTAACAGTTCCGCTTTTTGCAGGAGGTGTATTCTGTCTAGCGATGATGTATCACGGTTACTTCGGATTGGTTGCGCCATCTACTTTGCTGTTTTATGGTTTGGCACTTATTAATGCAGAAAAATATACTTTTTCTGATGTAAAATATTTAGGTTTCTGCGAACTTTGTTTAGGATTAATTGCTCTTTTCTATATTGGATATGGGTTGATTTTCTGGATTCTTGGATTCGGAATTCTTCATATCTTATACGGATTGGTAATGTTCAAAAAATACAAATAATTGAATGGGAATTATTGACAAACTAAATAAAGATTTCGAAAGCCGTGTCAGACTGGGCATTATGTCCGTTCTGATGGTTAATGACTGGGTAGATTTTACCGAGATGAAAACGCTTTTGAATATCACAGATGGTAATTTAGCGAGTCATTCTTCCGCATTGGAGAAATCTGAATATATCGAGATTAAGAAAGAATTTGTGGGCAAAAAGCCAAAAACATCTTATCAGGTAACACCGCTTGGCCGCGCGGCGTTCAAAGAGCACCTTTCTTACCTCGAAAAATTAATGAAATCTTAGAATCTAAAATTTTTTACCTAAAAACTTTGAATTACAAAGTACTTTTAAAAAACTAAAATCATGAAAAAACATCAAATTATCTTCGCATGTACAGCGGTTTTTATACTGCTTTTTTACAAGGAATCTGTCGGAATCAATATTTCTATTTTTGGCGTTTTGCTAACGCTTTTAATTAGCTATTTCTTTCAAGAAAAGCTTGTAGACAGATCACACCTTATTTTGGTAATGACTTCTATTCTTTCATGTTTTGCTTTTGCTTGGTATGGAGATGCGGCATCGTTTTTTGCTTTAGCATTATCAATTCTATTTTTACAATTTAAAACGCAGAATGGCGAGCTCAAAATCATACAGATCTTTCCACTCATATTTTTAAATGGATTTACTTCAATAGGACGCATTTTTATTTTTTCACAATGGCTTCCTGAACGAAAAATCCACAACGATTTTGCCAAAAAGCTAATAGCATTTGTGGTTATCCCAGTGCTATTTTTAGGACTGTTTTTTATTGTGTATTCTTTTGGAAGCGATCATTTCTCTTCATTATTTACAGACTATGAGTTAGATATCAATCTGCCGCAATTAATTGCAATGTGTATTTTAGGGTTTTATATCTCGTTCAGTTTTTGGAATTATTGGGTTCCAGATGCTTGTTATGAATTCAATCCAAAATTGAATAATGATTTCACAAATGTTTCTGAAGTTACAAACCAAAACACATTTTCATTTCTTGATTTGGACTTCGAAAGGAAAAGTGGAGAAATTACATTGTTTTTCCTAAATATCATGCTTTTGGTTTTTATAGGAACTTATAACTATGAACAGTTTTTTGAAGCAGTAGAAAAAACAAATTTAAGTGCAGATACACACGAGCGCGTAAATGCTGTAATTTTTTCAATTCTTATGGCAGTTGGAGTAATCTTGTTTTATTTTAAAGGCGGATTCAATTTTGATGAAAAAGCCAAAACTTTAAAGAATTTGGCAAAAACCTGGCTTGTTTTAAATCTGGTTTTAATTGTGAGCACTATGGTTAAGAATACAGAGTATGTTTCTTTTTATGGCCTAACATACAAACGTCTTGGAGTTTATGCTTTTTTAATTTTAGCTGTTATCGGATTAGTGGTTTCATTTCAAAAGATAAGAAAACAAAAAACGAACGCTTATCTTTTCAATCAGATGGTTTGGTATTTCTACGGAACAATTCTTTTGTGTAGTTATATTAATTGGGGAAGCCTTATTACAAATTACAATATCTCTGTAAACAAAGGAGTAGAACCTGTTTTTTTAAGCGGTTTGAATTTCAACGATGATGCTCGTCGCGAATATTTGCAAAAGAATAATCTGGATGGAAAATATGTAGAAGCAGTAAGAGAAGAATTGATTTTGAATTATCAAAACTCAAGTTTTTTGTCAAAAGCTTTGTATTATGAGTTTTTGGATAAAGAAAAGAAATAACAAAAAGTCCCATTCATATTAAACGAATGGGATTTTCTTTATTTATTATCACCTCTTTTTTTAAATCGAGGATCGTGTTTTGAAATAAATGCTTTTCTTCTAGTTGGAGTTGCGCCTGAAGCCGAACTTTCAACTTTAGGAAAACTAGCTTCTTCCGTTTTACTCGATGGTTCAATTAACTGATTTAATTCTTTTATTTCAGCATCGGTTAATTCACGATAACGGCCAACAGGAACGTCCAAAGAGATATTAATGATTCTAATACGTTTTAAGGCTGTAACTTCATAACCTAAGTATTCAGACATTCTTCTAATTTGGCGGTTTAATCCCTGAGTTAGTATAATCTTAAAAGTGTATTTGCTGATCTGCTCGACTTTACATTTTTTAGTAACCGTATCTAAAATCGGAACTCCATTTCCCATTCTCTGAATAAAACGTTCAGTGATCGGTTTGTTTACCGTAACCGTATATTCTTTTTCATGGTTATTTCTGGCTCGAAGAATCTTGTTTACAATATCACCATCATTGGTCATAAAAATCAAACCTTCACTGGCTTTATCCAATCTTCCAATCGGGAAAATTCGTTTAGGATAATTAATATAATCAACAATATTATTTTTTACTTCAAGATTGGTCGTGCATTCAATTCCGACAGGTTTATTGAATGCCAAATAAATCATTTTTTCGTTTTTCTCAACGATCAATTTTCCGTCAACGCGCACTTCATCCTCTGGCGAAACTTTCGTTCCCATTTCCGGCACAGCACCATTTATTGTTACGCGTCCTTCTTCAATTAATTTATCAGCTTCACGACGAGAACAAAAGCCCGTTTCGGCAATAAATTTATTAAGACGTTTTAAATTTTCTTCCATACTGCAAAAGTAGCTAAAAGTTTAGACTTCTTAGAATTTTAGATTTCAGACTTTAGATTTTATAAAAAACTTAGAAACTTAGAATCTTAGCATCTTTTTTCTACGAATCATGAAAGATGGAACTGTCTTCTGGGGTTTCTTTTCTGTCGAACATTCCGTAATCACGAACTACAGATGCAATTCTTAAATGATAATCTTTAAAAACTTCATTTCTTCCTTTTGCCTGTGCGGCACGATGCATTTCAAGATTTCGCCATTGCTGAATGCTTTCCTCATCTCGCCAAAAAGATAAAGACAACACTTTTGAAGAATCGGAGAGACTTTGAAATCGTTCTATCGAAATAAAGCCTTCTATATTATCTAATTCCGGACGCAGACTCGCTGCGATATCCAGATATTCTTCTTTTTTTCCTTCATTAGGAATAACTTCAAAAATTACAGCTATCATTTTAATTGTAGATTTTGGATTTGAAAAACTTAGTGTCTTAGCGACTTAATGGTTCAGAACCTTCAAAAAGAAACTCAATCACTTTATTATACAAATCATCATCATGCATACCGTGACCTAAACCGCTAGTTTCAATAAATTGACTGTTTTTCCAACCTTGCGCTATTTTTTTTCCTTCTGCGAAAGCAACAATTTTGTCTGAAGTATCATGAGCAATGAAACCAGGAATAGTAATTTCTGATGCGAATTTTTGTCCCGAAAAGTCTTCTAATTTAAAATTGAATCGATTTATGAATTTGCTTTCCAAAAGAGGTAGCATTCTTCTATTCAAACTAAGCATTGAAATATAATTATCAATCAAAGTCTTCAAGTCAGAAGGAGCGCCAAGAATAACCATTTTGTTAATGCTTGTATTCGGAAATAAGTATTGATGATAGACACAAGCAGCGCCGCCAATAGAATGTCCAATAATAATTTCGGGTTGATATTTTTCTACCGCTTTATTGATGAATTCGGCATAAAGCGGCACATTAAATTCTTTTCCGCTGCTTTGTCCATGTGCAGGCGCATCAATGGCAATTATTGTGCTACCAGATTTTTGAAGATGTGGCAAAGTTTTTTTCCAGCGCGCAGCATTGCTTTCCCAACCGTGGACTAAAAGAATCTTAGTTTCATTTCCTTTCCAAACATAAGTTTGAAAATGATGTTCGTTATGATGAAATATTTCTGTTTCAGCATGTCGCAAAACTTTTGGAAGCTCTTCTTTTTTTAATCGTCCAATTCGAGGCTGACTGAAAAGCGCATAAGAAAGTTCCATAGCCTTTTGCGGACGCACGTAACTCAAAAAGTTAATATAAGATCCAACTGATTTTAATGTGATAAAACGAATGCCTTTTTTAATTCCCAAAACTTAAATTTTTTTTTAAAGGTAAAAAAAGGTCTGTCACGAATTACACAAATGAGCACGAATTTTTATTCTCAGTATTAATAGATAAAAAAAGTAAATAGTGAGAATTAGTGGAATTACAGCAAAAATAAAAGCAAAAAAAAGTCCCGATTTAATCGGGACTTGATATTTAGAATTTTGCGAACAATTGTTCCATTTTTGCTTTTTCTTCTTCAGCTAATTGCGTATCAACTAAAATTCTTCCAGAGTGCTCATCAGTGATGATTTTCTTTCTTGACGCAATTTCAACTTGAGTTTGAGGTGGAATTGTAAAGAAAGATCCAGCAGAAGCTCCTCTTTCGATAGAAACTACAGCCAATCCGTTACGAACACTGCTTCTGATTCTGTTGTAAGCTGCCAATAATCTTTCTTCGATTTGTGCAGCAAATTCAGCAGACTTTTCAGTTAAGAATGCTTCTTCTTTCTGAGTTTCAGCCATAATAGCGTCTAATTCAGATTTTTTATGTTTCAAATGAGAGCTTTTAGCATCAAGTTTTTCTTTTAAGTTAGAAATAACTTCTTTTTTGTGCTCGATAGAAGCTTTCATTTCTTTGATTTGCTTTTCGGCCAATTGAATTTCTAATTCTTGAAATTCAACTTCTTTTGTCAAAGAATTAAATTCTCTGTTGTTACGTACTGATTCTTGTTGTTTAGTGTACTTTTTAATAACCTCTTTATGCTCCTCAATAGCAATTTTCTTTGCTTTGATTTGCTCCTCAATCACTTCAAGTTCACCTTTCAGTTTCTCTGAACGAGTGCTCAAACCTGCAACTTCATCTTCTAAATCTTCAACTTCTAAAGGAAGTTCTCCTCTAACGTTTCTGATTTCGTCAATTCTAGAGTCAATAAGCTGTAAATCGTATATTGCTCTTAACTTGTCCTCAACACTTAATTCTTTCGTATTCGTCATATTTTATAAGTACTTAACTGGATTTGTATTTTCTTCCGATAAAATGATTGCAAAATTAAGAATTTTTTTTCGAAGATAATCAACAATATAATTTTTTGTATAGCGTTCACTCTCAAAATGACCAATATCTGCCAAAAGCAACTTGTTTTCGGCTTCATAAAATTGATGATATTTTAAATCAGCTGTCAAAAAAGCATCAGCTCCTGCGCTTATCGCATTTCTGATAGCAAAACTTCCAGAGCCTCCTAAGACCGCTACTTTTTTTATTTTTTTGCCTAAAAAAGCAGAATGACGAATTCCGTCGGCAATCATTTTATCTTTTACAAAATGAAGAAAATCTTTTTCGTCCATTTCAGTTTCAAATTCACCAATCATTCCTAAACCAATATTTTGATGCGAATTTTCGAGATTGTAAATTTCATATGCTACTTCTTCGTAAATATGATTGGCAAAAAGCGCTTTTAAAATTCGCGATTGAAGATGTTTTTCAAAAACTACTTCGATTTTGATTTCTTCTCCAGTATGAAGTTTTCCTTTTTCTCCAATTACAGGATTGCTGTCTTCGTTTCCTTGAAAAGTAAAAAAACCTTGAGTGTTAAAACTGCAATTATCATAGTTGCCAATTGTTCCTGCGCCTGCTTCAAATAAAGCATTTCGAACTTTATCGGCATTTTCTGGAACAGTATAAGTGACTAGTTTTTGAATGAAATTGTTTTTAGGGACTAATATTCTAGTATTTGTTAATCCTAAAGCATCACAGAAAATTTTATTTACGCCTTGAGAGTGATTGTCAAGTGCGGTATGAACTGCAAAAATGGCAATATCATTTTTGATGGCTTTTAAGATGGCACGCTCTACATAATTTTTGCCAGTAATCTTTTTAATTCCTGAAAATAGAATCGGATGAAAACAAACGACAAGATTACAGTTTTTTGCAACAGCTTCATCAAGTACATTTTCTAACGCATCATGACAGACTAAAACTCCCGTGCATTCTGTTTCGGAATCTCCAACTAAAAGCCCGACATTGTCAAAATCTTCAGCGTAAGCCAAAGGAGCCATTTCTTCAAGAACCGATATAATATTTTTGATTTTCATTTTGAGTTTTTGTTTCAAGTTTTAGGTTTCAGGTTTCAAGTTGTTTGACTTGTGCAAAACCTAAAACAAATTAACGAAAAAAATTATACTTTCGTAAAATGAACTTACTTCGAAAATTACTTTTCCCATTTGCCATTTTATACGGATTCATTACTTCAATCCGCAATTTTCTTTTTGATAAAGGAATTTTAAAATCGACCTCATTTGATCTTCCTGTTATTGCTGTTGGAAATTTGAGCGTGGGCGGAACTGGAAAAACGCCGCAGATAGAATACTTGATTCGATTATTATCGGATAAATATAAAATTGCAACTTTAAGCCGTGGCTACAAAAGAAAATCGGAAGGTTTTGTTTTGGCTAACGAAAATTCGAATGCTGAAATTTTAGGAGACGAACCTTTTCAGTTTCATCAGAAATTTCCAAATGTAATGGTGGCCGTAGATGCTAATCGTACAAACGGAATTCAGCAATTGCTTTCGAAAGATGAAAAGCCTGAAATTATTTTGCTGGACGATGCCTATCAGCATAGAAAAGTAAAGGCTGGTTTTTATATTCTGCTGACTTCTTATGGAGATTTGTATGCGGATGATTTTATGCTGCCAACTGGAAATTTGAGGGAAAGCAGGAGCGGAGCAGAAAGAGCCAATATTGTTGTGGTAACAAAATGCCCTAAAATATTGACTGAAGAAGAGCAGACAAAAATTAGATTGAAATTGAAGTTACATGCTGTACAGCAAGTCTTTTTTACTTTTATAGATTATGATATGGTTATTTTCGGTAAAAATGAAAAAATTGCTGTCAACGAAATTAAATCAGAATCAAAATTGTTGCTGGCTGGAATTGCAAAACCAAAACCATTTTTTGATTATTTAAAAAATGAGAGTGATGAATGTCTTACTTTTCCAGATCATCATCATTTTTCTGATGCAGATTTAGATGCCATTCGAAATAAAGCAAACGGAAGAAAAATAATCACAACCGAGAAAGATTATGTTCGCTTGAAAGACTCCGAATTGGTTGATCAATTATATTATCTGCCAATAAAAAGCTCTTTCATTAACCATCAGCAAGACTTCGATGCTACGATTTTAGAGTATGTAAAAGAAAACTTAGAACCTTAGCTAATTAAAAAACTTAGCGATAGTGCTGTAGAAATCGTCTGGAACAAAAGGTTTTGTAATCACATCATCCATTCCAAAAGAAAGAAGCATATCGCGGTTTTCGTCAAGCGAAATTGCTGTTAAAGCTATAATTGGAGTCGCTTTGTCAAATTCGCGAATCAATTTGGTTGCTGTAGTTCCATTAATACCAGGAAGATGGACATCCATTAAAATCATGTCAAACCGCTTAATTTTTAAAAGCTCAACAGCATCTTCTCCATTGTCAACAATCTCACAGGTAATGTTTTTGTTTTCGAGCATTTTACGAGTAATCATCTGATTGATTTTGTTGTCCTCGATCAATAAAATAGATTTGTTTTTCAATTGTTTATCGTTATATGGTTTTACTTCTTCGATTACTTCCAATGGTTCGTTGTTAATTTTGAAATTTAATTTGAAGGTAAAAGTAGAGCCTTTACCTACTTCACTTTTTAGTTTTATCTCGCCTCCTAAAAGTTCTATTAATTTTTTTACAATAGTAAGGCCAAGGCCTGTTCCTCCATATTTTCTGTTTACTTCTATAGAACCTTGAGAAAAGCTTTCAAAGACAGATTGAAGCTTGTCTTCTGGAATTCCTATCCCGGTATCAACAATTTCGAAATATACTGTTGCATTATCTTCTTCTTGCGAATATAATTTGGCAATTACATTTACATGTCCGTTTTGGGTAAATTTTAAAGCATTGTTGATTAAGTTAAGTATAATCTGAGATAGTTTTGTAGGGTCTCCAATTAAATTGTCTGGAATCGCTTTGTCTATTTCTAAATTGAAGTAGTTTTTGTTGGCTGTCGCCAGTTCTTTGAGCGAACTTTGAATGTTAAAAAGCAATTCTTTCAAATTAAAGCTGATATTTTCAACTTCAGCTTTAGTCGAATCAATTTTATTAATTTCTAAAATTTCATTGATAAAAGTGGTCAAATAATTACCGGAGAACTTTAAAGATTCTAAGTATTTTAATTGTTTTTTCTTTGGTTTATCTTCAAGCAGGATATGAGTAATTCCGTTAATGGCGTTTAACGGTGTCCGGAGTTCATGACTTACTGTCGATAAAAATTCAGATCTGGCTTTTGATGCTTTTTCTGCTTTATTTTTTGCTAAAATTAATTCTTTGTTTTTCTCGCGAAGTAGTAAATTGTTTTGGTTTCTTATGATATTGTTTTTGTACAAAGCCAAACTCAATAGAGATAGAATCGAAATCAAGGCAATTGCCAAAATGCTGACTAACTTAGAATAACGATAGGTTTTGAGCTGAAATTTTTCTTCACTTTCTTTTTTTATGCTATTGCTTAAAGATTGATTTTTTTTGAATTTTTCATATTCGTCCAAATCAATTTTTGCGTTTTTTAGTTTTAGAAGATAATTTTCTAGCTGATAATGTTCATCTAGATACGAATACGCCAAATCATAATTTTTATTTTGTTTGTAGTATTGGCTTATTGCTAAAACGATTTTTGCTTTTTTGGGAAGATCATTTATTTTAGCGTTATAATCTAAGGCTTTGTTAAAATATATTATAGTTGAATCATTTCTTTTAAGCTGGCTTTCAATTAAGCCAAGCTGATAATACGCATCTATTTTGGTTTTTATATTGGCAGTATTGTCAGGTTTTTTAATGATAGTCTTAAACGTTTTTGCTGCCGATTTAAGATCGTTATTGGTCTTAAATGCCAAGGCTTTCTGGTAATCTAAAATTCCAGCATTGTCATTGATGTTCAGCTCTTTTAGTAGATCTGCAGCTTTTGTGTAATATACGGTAGCTGTTTTATAATCACCTGTGGCGGTGTTGGCTGCGCCGATATAATGCAGAGCTAAAACTTTTGTACAGCTAGGTTTTAAGGTGTCAAATAAAGAAACCGTTTTATGGAAATTTTTTAATGCATCTTCAAATTTTCCCTGATTGTAGTAAATTTTTCCAAGCTTAAAAGTCTGATTGGCCAAATTCTCTTTTTTGCCATTTTCTTCACAGAAATTAATAGACTTTTCTGTGTAAAAAATAGCCTGATTGTACTTTTTATTGCTCAGATTAGAATTGGCCAGCTTGTTATAATAGGTCAAGCTATCCGTATTCTTTTTGGCTTGAGAATACAAAAGCGAGTTAAAAAAACAAACAGCAATAAAAAGACAGTATTTCATGTATGGCAATGCTTTTACAATGAATCTTATTATTTTCTTATCAGTAAAATTAAATCAATCAATCTTGATGAATAGCCAATCTCATTATCATACCAGCCTACAACTTTTACCATTTTGTCGATAACCGAAGTTAGCTGAGCATCAAATAAACAAGAATGTGTGTTGCCAATTACATCAACCGAAACAATTGGATCTTCGGTATAATCTAATATTCCTTTTAAATTTGTTTTTGAGGCTTGTTTAAATGCTTTGTTTATTTCTTCAATGCTAACAGCTCGTTTTACATTGAAGGTTATGTCTGTTAATGAACCGTCTGGAACTGGGACTCTAATACCACAGCCACCCATTTTATTATGCAATTTAGGAAAAATTTTTGTTAATGCCTTAGCTGCACCTGTAGTTGTTGGAACAATCGATTGACTGGCGCCTCTTGCACGTCGCAAATCCTTATGTGGTTGGTCGTGAAGGCTTTGGTCGGTGGTAAAAGAATGTATAGTCGTAATGTAAGCTTGTTCAATTCCACACAATTCTTCAATGATTTTAATCATTGGAGCAGCATTGTTTGTGGTGCAGCTTGCATTTGAAACTATATTTTCGCTTCCATCCAAAATATGTTCGTTTACTCCAAGAACTACTGTTTTTATAGTATCCACTTCTGATGGAGCAGAAAGAATTACTTTCTTTGCTCCAGCTTCAAGATGCGCATTTAGTTCTTCATGCGTTTTATACTTTCCAGTCGATTCGATAACAATATCAATCGAGTGTGATTTCCAATCTAAATTTGAAATACTTTTTTCGTGAAAAAAGAAAAAATGCCTTCCGTCTACAATGATGCTATTTTCGTCATGACTTACTTCATATGGCAAAACCCCATGAATACTGTCATATTTAATTAAATGTGACATGGTTTTGTTGTCAGCAATGTCATTTATAGCAACGACTTCAATTTCAGGGTGATTTAAAAGCAATCGGAATAAATTTCTTCCAATTCTTCCAAATCCATTAATAGCAATTCTTGTTTTCAATTATTTGGTTTATTCGTTTAATTGGTTAATCGCTTAATTGTTTTCAAACCGTTAAACGTCTCTACGATTAAACGATTAACTTAAAAATTTATAAAATATGTTTTTGTGCTTTGTATGAAGAACGAACAAGAGGTCCGCTTTCGACATGTCTGAAACCTAATTCAAGACCAAATTGTTCATATCTGGCGAATTGTTCAGGCGTAATAAATTCTTTTACAGGAAGATGTTTTTTACTCGGCTGTAAATACTGCCCAATTGTTACCACGTCAACATTTACATTTTTTAAATCTCTCATCGTCTGGAAAACTTCTTCTTCAGTTTCTCCAAGACCAAGCATAATTCCAGATTTGGTTCTGTTGATTCCTTTTTCTTTCAGATAACGAAGCACTTCCAAACTTCTGTCATATTTTGCCTGAATACGAACTTCGCGAGTTAAACGTCGCACTGTTTCCATGTTATGAGAAACCACTTCAGGGTTTGCTTCTACAATACGGTCTATGTTTCTTTCAATTCCTTGAAAATCTGGAATTAAAGTTTCAAGAGTAGTTTGAGGATTCATTCTACGAATAGCTCTCACAGTTTCCATCCAAATGATAGAGCCTCCATCTTTCAAATCATCTCTGTCAACACTTGTAATGACAGCATGTTTGATATTCATAATCTTAATAGAACGCGCTACTTTTTCAGGTTCGTCCCAATCTACCGTTTCAGGTCTTCCGGTTTTTACCCCGCAGAAACCGCAAGAACGCGTGCAGACATTTCCTAAAATCATAAAAGTCGCTGTTCCTTCACCCCAGCATTCTCCCATATTTGGGCAGCTTCCAGAAGTACAAATGGTATTTAAACTATATTTATCAACTAAACCTCTAAGTTCAGTATATTTTTGTCCGATAGGTAATTTTACTTTTAACCACTTTGGTTTTGTGGTTTGTGTATTTTCAGCGACTGTTTCCATATATCAATGTTCAAAGTACAAAGATACGGAATGTAGTTTATTTTGAGACGTTTATTTGCTTTTCCTTTACATATCATATTCATAGAAGATATTGAGGATAATATAAATCAAGTGTTAATAAATTGTTTTAAGTATATTTTGCGGTTGCTTTTTTTGGTTTATGTCTGATGTTTTAATGTTTCATTTGGTTTTTGTGGAATATAAAAGTTCGGTCTTAATCTGTTACAAATTTGGCTTCTTGGGAACTTGCAAAATTCATGCAATACTAATTTTGCTGTTAATTTAACAGTTTTAAAACCATGAAAAAGAGAATTATTGTATTAGGAGCTTTATTTGCAATTTTAAGCCTTACCAAAACAAATGCGCAAATACTTTCAGATAAAACTATTGGGGCTTTAGGAAAAGGCGTTTCAGGATTTACTTTTAGTGATGCAGACGCTGCGTCCTTAGCAAAACAATCTATTGCAGAATTGGATGCAAACAATCCTGTTGCAGATCCAAAAAATGGATATTCAATTCGTTTAGACCGTTTATTTGGGAAACATACTACAAGCGAAGGAGTTGCTTTAAATTATAAAGTGTATTTAGTGAAAGATATTAATGCTTTTGCATGTGCAGATGGAAGTGTTCGTGTGTTTGCAGGTTTAATGGATATTATGGATGATAACCAGTTGCTTGCTGTTATCGGTCACGAAATCGGACATGTTGTGAATCATGATACAAGAGATGCTATAAAAGCGGCTTATAAAAAAGAAGCTTTATTAGATGTTGCGTCGTCTCAATCAGGAAAAGTAGAAACTCTTACCCAATCTCAATTAGGGCAAATAGGAAGCGCTATGATTGATAGCAAACATAGCAGAAAACAAGAATCTGAGGCGGATAATTTCTCTTATGATTTCATGAAAAGAAATGGTTACGATGTGAATGCTGTAGAGTCGGCTTTTAGAATTCTTCAAAATTTAAGCGAAGGAGCGGAGGCGTCTTTTATGACTAAAATGATGAGCTCTCATCCTGATTCTGGAAAAAGAGCTGACGCGGCCAAAAAAAGAGCAACAAAAGATGGATTGTATCATGCGTATGAGCAACAGAAAATTGTAAATACAGCTCCAGTAACAGCAGCAAAGAAAACAACTGCAGCAACAAAGAAAACAAGTACTGCAAAGAAGAAATAAGCGCTACATAATACAAAACCGGTAAATCTAATAATTGGCCGGTTTTTTCTTTTTTAGTATAGAACCAAAATCGGTTGTATGTTGATTATCAGCTCGTAAAAATGTTTTATCTTTATTTGTTGAAAAACAAGTTTTGTGTGAATTTAAAATAGCATTTTGTTATGCTACATTTGTTGTTAAATTGTAATTATAAAAAATATGAAAAAGAAATTTATAATAGTAGGACTTTTATTTACAGCATTTGGTTTAACTAAAATGACTGCACAGATTAATTTTGGAGATAAAGCAATTGGGGCAGTTCAAAAAGGGGTCACTGGTTTTACTTTTAGTAATGCCGATGCAGCAAAATTATCTAAAGAAGCGGTAGCTAAATTAGATGCAGAGCATGAAATTGCTGGACCAACTGATGGTTATGCAATACGATTAAATCGTGTTTTTGGAAAACATGCATCGGGAGACGGATTTACTTTAAATTATAAAGTATATAAATTAAAAGAAGTTAATGCTTTTGCAACCGCAGACGGAAGCGTTCGTGTGTATTCAGGATTAATGGATATCATGGATGATAATGAATTAATCGCTGTAATCGGGCACGAGATTGGACACGTAGCAAACAACGATTCTAGAGATGCAATTCGTGCGGCTTATCAGAAAGAAGCATTAATGGATGGAGCAGCTTCTCAATCGGCAACTGTGGCGACAGTTACAGACAGCCAACTTGGGAAAATTGGAAGCGCAATTATTGACAGCAAGTACAGCCGTAAACAAGAATCGGAAGCAGATTTATTTGCTTACAATTTCATGAAGAAAAATGGTTACGATGTAAATGCTGAAGAATCTGCATTTAGAATTTTAGCAAAAATGAGTGAAGGTTCTGAGGCTTCATTTATTGACCAAATGATGAGCTCGCATCCAGATTCAAAGAAAAGGGCTGACGATGCAAAAAAAAGAGCAGAAAAAGATGGTTTGTATAAACCGTATGTACAGCAAAAAATTGTAAATACAGCTCCAGTTGCAAAAAAGACAACCACAAAGAAAACAACTACCACAAAAAAGAAATAAGAGTTGTTTCTTAAATTATAAAACCCAGCAATTTCTATTTGCTGGGTTTGTTTTTTTTATCCTAGTACATGAAAAGCAAGAATCTTTTGCACTTCATAAACATTAACGGATTTATTGAATTGTTTTACAATGCTTGGCTGCTGTTCGCTAGAAATCCAGATTTTTAATTCTGCATCTAGATCAAATGTTCCTGCAGTTTCTACACTGAATCTTGTGATGTTTTTGTAAGCAATAGATTTGTATTCTGTTTTGCTTCCTGTGATTCCTTGTACATCTACTAAGATTAGCCTTTTGTTGGTGAAAATGAAAGTGTCGCGAATAAGTTTAAAACCCATTTCAATTTCTTCATTTGCTGTTAAAAGCTGCCCGTATTTTTTAATTAAATCTTCTTGACTTACAGAACCTGCATTGCCAAGAATAGCTGAAAATATTCCCATTACCTTGTTTTAATTTAGTTAAAATGATTTCCGTTTTGAAGGAGTAAATGTAGTGGATTTTGTTAATTTTTTTGGTTTGAATTAAATTTAATTATTAAAGGGGCTAATGTTATTGCGATCAGGAAAGATGATATAAAAGTCACAACTAAATTCCCAATGTTTAAATCTTTTGGGGTTATTATAAATCTCATAAATAAGATTGCGGTTGTAAATAAAATCACAGAACTCCAATATAATTTAGTAATTGAATTTGTGGAATTGCTTGTTATTGGCAATCTAAAGAAAGTTGTCAATAGGATAATGCTGCCGATCAAAGTGCTTAAATGTTGAGCTGTTTTCCAGAATGGAATTTCTGTTCCAAAGATTGCTATCGTGCTTTTCAAAGTTTCAATTTGATTCACAAAATAGCCGTGTTTATGGGTAAAGGCATCCCACAAAATATGAGAAAATATTCCAATAAGTAAAGAGATTAAGATGATAAGCCAATTTCTTTTAAAATAAACATTCCAGTTGAAATCTGTAAAAATCAAAATTCGACTTCTGATAAATGAAGGAAGATTTTGAAATAATAGATTTCTAGCAAGATTATGAAAAAGAAAAGTCAATAAAAGAGCAAGAGGTAAATCGAACCAAAAAATACCATTTAGAGTGTGGCTGTAATCGCTTTTAACTCTCATACGCAAAAAATATTCAAAATCTGGTGTTAGGCTTCCAATTACTAATGCTGTTAGAGAGAACCATGATTTTGGTAAATATCTCAAAGGAAGAATTATTGCAGGATGCGAAAAAGTGAAAGGCATTTAGTTGATTTTTAGTTTTGATTTAGGAATTAAATGTAACAAAAAAGCAGAACCTAAGTCCTGCTTCTTTCACTTTTCAAAATATTTATATTATTCGACTTCTGTTTTTATTGTGATAGGAAGATTGTATGCAGTTCTAACTGGTTTTCCGTCTAGAATTCCAGGAGCCCATTTTGTTTTTAATGATTTTAAAACTCTAATGGCTTCTTTCCCCATTCCATAACCAGGATCATTCTTTACAATAATGTCTGTAAGTGATCCATCTTTTTCAACCACAAAAGAAACATACACTCTTAGTGTTTTTTCTACGTCAAGTTCTGGTCTGCGGAAATTGTTTCCAACATACTTGTAGAACTGAGCAATTCCGCCCGGAAATTCAGGAAGTTTATCCAATATAGCTGTTGAAACAGGTTCATTGCTTGGTGGTGCAACTGAAGCAGCGTCACCATTTCCTCCTCCGCTTCCTGTTGTAGGCAATACATTTACCGAAGTTCCTGTTCCGGTAGCGTTTTCAACAACTGGTGCATTTTCTGTATTAGGCGCGATCTCCTGTACAGCGTCTTGAGTTCTTGCAACAACAGGATTGGTTAATTGAATCGCATCTGTTTGACTTGCTGCAGTTTGTTCTACAATTGGTGCAGGTGGTGCTGGCGGCGGTGGCACAACATTAGGGTCAATGTTTACGGGTGTTATCGGGTCGTAAATCATTGGTTCTGGCTCGACTGGAACTACTGAGGAATTAAATTTGCTAATAAGTGCAGATGCACTCCCTAAAGCCGTTAATAACAATAAACCCATAAAGAGAGCTGTAACAGAATTTTTAGAATTTTCTTGGCGTAATTGGTACGCGCCGTATTCCTTGTTTTTGTTCTCGAAAACAAGATCGGTCCACTTGTTTTCATAAATGCTTAATTTAGACATAATTTTTGGGTTTTAAGGTTAAGTAACTTTAAATCATACGCAGAAAAGGTTTAGGTTTGAGCTAGCAACGAAAAGTTGTAGTTTTAATGTTGTGGAAATGTTTTTATTTTAAGAATAAATATGAGAATAATTTATTCTTTTATTAAAGATAATAAATTATCTATTACGTTCGATAATTTCAGCTAATAATTTTTTAGCACGTAAAAGTTTTACCTTAACACTGCTTAATGGCTCATCAATCTTAGCAGCAATTTCCTGATAAGACATTTCCTGAAAATAACGAAGCTGAATTACTTCTTGATAGTGCGGTTTGAGTTCTTTGATGCATAAGAGCAGACGGGAAAGATTCTGTTCCTTGATTAAAGCGTCTTCTGCAGATGGAGTAGGGTCGGCAATGTTGTAGGCCTGTTGGTCTTCGTTGTCCGTGATTTCTATAAAAAGATTGGTTTTCTTTTTTCGAAGCAAATCAATATAGACGTTTTTTGCAATGGCGATAAGCCAGGTATTAAACTGAAATTCTGGATTATAAGAAGCAATTTTGTCAAAAGCTTTGGAGAAAGTTTCTATCGTAATATCTTCTGCGGTGGTTTCGTTTTCGGTACGTTTGAGCATAAACGAGTACACCTCATTCCAATAATGATCTAATAAAAAAGTAAAGGCGATCTGATCGCCTTTTTTTGCTTTTTCTATTTTAGAATTTATTTCCAATATACTGGTTTTGAAAAGATATTAGTTATAAAGATATTAATTTGCGTTAATATAAGCGCTATCTCAACAACCGGAAACCAAATTTTAATATCTTTTTCTTTTAATTTTCCTGCTGAACATCCAACGACTGTCCACACAATAGTATAGCGTGTAGCTAAAATTGCTAATACGGCTATCCATTGGAATTGAAATGCTAACAGTATAATAACTAAAATAAAGAAAAATAATTGTGATAGGAAAAATAATCCTAACTGCATTTTATCAAAAAACTTGTAATGTTCTGCAGTAGAAATATGTCTCCTTTTCTGAGTAAACCATTCTTTATAAGTTTTCTTAGGTTCTGAATAGGTAAAACTTTCAGGTGTATAAGAAATTGTAGTATTCGCTTTATTTGCTGCCTGATTAATGAATAAGTCGTCATCGCCAGAGCGAATCTGAATATGATCGATAAAACCATTTACATTAAAAAACTCTTCTTTTTTGTAGGCAAGATTTCTTCCAACTCCCATGTAAGGAAGTCCTATTTTTGCCCATGAAAAATATTGAAGTGCTGTTAGGACAGTTTCAAAACGAATAATTTTGTTTAAAAACGAACGCTCTACTTTTTCATAACCTCCGTAACCTAAAACGATTGTTTTGTTCATCGTAAACTGCGAAGTCATAGAAGTGATCCAATCTTTAGAGTTTGGAAAACAATCTGCATCTGTAAAAAGTAAATAATCTTTCTTTGCCGCTTTTATCCCAAGCGTTAAAGCGTATTTTTTATTTCCCCAAAAAGCTTCATTGTTTTCAACTTTTACTAGACGGATATTAGAGAATTCTTTTTCAAATTCTTCAAAAACTTCAAGAGTTTCATCGCTAGATGCGTCGTCAATTAATACAATTTCAAAATCTGGATAATCTTGCTGTGCCAAAAGCGGAACGTATTTTTTTACATTCTCTTCCTCATTTTTAGCACATACAATTACAGAAACCGGAAGATTTTTAGGTTTCACATGCTGTGGTTTGGCAAAAGCAAATTTGCCAAAAACTCCTAAATAATAAAATAATTGAACTACGACAATAGCAATAAAAAAGTAAAATATGTATATAAGCATCTGATTTATTAGGTTCTATTAATTTCACGTTCTGCGACTGCAAATGTACTTATCAATTCGCTAAATTCAATAGCCAAAGCCGATTTACTTTCGGCATTTTGACATTTCTTTTGCAACAGCAATAGACTGAGGGTTTTCGGTTTTTTCCAATTCCGAAATTATGTTTTTATAATTGTGATCGTCACGATTTTGAGAGAGTTTTTTTGTGGCTTGAATTTCTTTAATTTCGATTTCAAAACCAAAGATTCCTCTTGCTTCGCGCATGGTTTTTTCAGATAAATTTTCAACACGCACAGGATTCTTAGAATTCACTTCGTATTTGTCTACAAGCTTTTTCAACTGCTCTACAGAAGTTTCGTAATCGACAATCTTGATTCTTCCATAAACATGTACGGCTATATAATTCCAAGTCGGAACATTTTCGTGATCATACCAAGAAGAAGAAATGTAACTGTGCGGACCCGTAAAAACAGCCAAAACTTGGTCATTTTCTCTAAAACCTTCAGCTTGCGGATTCAGTTTTGAAATATGACCTTGCAAGATTTCTTTTCCATCATCATTCAATTCCAATTCTATCGGAATATGCGTTGCGCATAATTTTCCGTTAGTCTGATTAATCAGAATTCCAAAACTGTTTTCTTTCAAAAAAGCTTTTATTTCTTCCTGATTTTCGTTTTTGTATAAATCTGGTGTATACATTTTTTCTTTTTTAGGTTCAAAGGAACAAAGAAGCAAAGGTTCAAAGGTTCTAGGGTTGAAATTATCTAATTATCTCATTTCCTAAATTGCCTCAATTTAAATCACATTCACTTCTGCCTCAATTTGAATACCGAATTTTTCAAAAACAGTTTTCTGAACTTCTTTCGCAACAGCTAAAATTTCCTGTCCTGTTGCGTTTCCGTAATTTACTAAAACTAAAGCTTGATTTTTGTGAACTCCCGCATCGCCAAAACGCTTTCCTTTAAAACCTGCTTGTTCAATCAGCCATCCCGCTGGAACTTTTACTTCGGTTTCTGAAACTTCGTAGAATTTCATTTCTGGGAATTTCTTATGGATTTTCTCAAAATCAGATTTCAATAAAATTGGATTTTTGAAGAAACTGCCGCTGTTTCCTAATTCTTTCGGATCTGGCAGTTTGCTTTGTCTTATGGCAATTACAGCATTACTTACATCTTTTAAAGTGGGTTCTGTAACATTGTTTTTGGCCAATTCTGCCAAAATATCCCCGTAAGACGTATTAATTTTATGATTGCGTTTAGTCAGTTTAAATACAACCGAAGTAATAATATATTGGTCTTTTACTTCATTTTTGAAGATGCTTTCGCGATAGCCAAAGTTGCATTCAGCGTTATTGAAAGTTTTCATTTCCTGAGTTGCAATATTCATCGCTTCGCAAGAAACAAAAGTGTCTTTAATTTCGGTTCCATAAGCACCGATATTTTGAACTGGAGTTGTACCAACATTTCCAGGAATCAGAGACATATTTTCTAATCCGCCAAAATTGTTGTCGATGGTCCAAAGAACGAAATCGTGCCAAGTTTCGCCCGCCTGACTTTCAACCCAAACAAAATCGTCGTCTTCTTTTATGATTTTTTTGCCTTTTAAATCAATATGAATAACCAATGCGTCAATATCTTTAGTTAAAAGCATATTGCTTCCGCCGCCAAGAATGAATTTTTTCTCGTTTTTGTTTGCTGACAAAATGGTTTTCAATTCAGTAATAGAATGAACGGCAACAAATTGTTTAGCACTGGCTTCAATGCCGAAAGTATTGTGTTTTTTTAAAGAAAAATTGGATTGGATTTTCATAAATAAAAGGCTTTTTAATCTGAGTCAAAAGTAAGGATTATAAGTTTTGGTTTAACCGCAAAGACGCAAAGTTCGCTAAGCTTCGCGTTCATAGCGTAAACCATTGCGAACTTTGCGGTTAAATTATTTTCTCGAATCAATCAATTTATGATATCGATCGGCTATAACTTTCATATTAATATCATAATTCGCATTTTCTTCTACAAATTTTCTATTTCGAATAATCGTCTCGTTTCGTAATTCAGCATTTTCAAAAGACCAAATTAGCTCATTGGCCAGCATTTCGATATTGTCAACTTCAATCAATTGCCCGTTTTCTCGATGTGTAATCCAGCTTTGATTTCCAGGAATGTAAGAAACAATAGGATAACAATTGCAAGCCATTGCTTCAAATAAAGAGGCAGAAACGCCTTCGGTGGTTGGCATACTAATGTAAATATTAGATTTCTGCAGTAATTTTGGAAGTTCTGTATTCGGGATTCTTCCTGTAAAAATTACTTTGTTTTCTATTTGGAGTTCTTTTGCTAAATCTTTTAAAAACTGCAATCTATTTCCGTCGCCAACAATTGTCAAAGAAAAATCAATTCCTTTTTGTTTTAAAATTCCGAAAGCTTTTAAAATGGAATCATGTCGGTATTCTGGCTGTAGCGAACGTGTAACAATCGCTTCAATTTTATTTGAATTATTGGTTGAAGGTGTAAAAAGTGATAGGTCAATTCCTTTTGGGAGAACCAAAACGTTGTTCATGTCAACTCCAGTTGCTTTCATGTGAATTGCCATTACAGGACCCCAAGCATGAATTAAATGCGCTTTTTTGAAAGCATATTTCTGAATGAATTTTTTAAAAGGATATAATTTAGACTCTTCCGGCCATAAATCAGTTCGGCCTTGTTGTGCGATCGCAATGGTTTTGGATCCAGATAATGCTGCAAGAAAACCATAACTGGTAGTTCTTTCTGCAATTACCATGTCTGGCTTTTCTTTTTTAATTATTTTTCGAATAGAAATTGGAGCGAAGAAATATTCTAAAATGCGTTTAGATCTGCGATTGTTTGATGTTTGAAGTTCCCAAGTGATGATTTCAAAATCGCCAAATTCTTTAAGGCCTTTCATCCAAGTGATGGCATCAGCGCGATAAGATTCTCCAAGAAAAAGTATTTTCCTTTGCATTATAAAAGTTTTTTCCCCACGAATTCACGAATTAATTTTGAATAATTAGTGAATTCGTGGCGATTTTTTTTTGTCTAAAATTCTTCAGTATCTAAAGCGCGATTTATAAAATCGTTTAGCGGTTTTAAAGCAATGAGTTTTTCGCTCATTTTTTTTACAAAATCCTTTTTTGTAACCTCAGAAATATCGTAGGTTTGGCTTACTGTAAAACTTTTTAATTTTAAAAACTCAATTGCAGGATGATTTTTTTCGTAACCGCGGGGCATACTTTTTAATGAATTGTTTTCGTTTACGTCCAAACTTCCAAATTCTTTTTTAAAGTTTTTATCATTTAAGATTTCCTGTAAATCATCATAGAAAAAAGCAATTTCTTTACGGACTTTCTTTAGCTCTTCTGCATCAGGAGAATAAAATCCGCCTGCAATAAAACTTCCTCCTTTTTCAATGTGAACGTAATAGCCAGAACGATTTGCACCTTTTGCTCCTGCTGACATCCAAACGCCCAAATGAGATTTGTAAGGAGATTTGTCTTTAGAAAATCGTATGTCACGATTGATTCTAAAAGTGCAGTCTTTTATCTCAAGAAGTTCCAACGACGGATCAAGGGGTTTCATTATATCTAGAAAATCACTCACCAACTGATGGTAGTCTTTCTTAAAAACTTCGTATCGTTTTTTATTGTCTTGAAACCATTCTCTGTTATTGTTCTTTTTTAAATCGTCTAAAAATTGCAATGATTCTTTCGTTAGCATGTTCCTTTATATTTTATTGCAGTTGTTTTTAAGTTTTTTACTCAGGCTAATTTACGGATTTCTATTTTGTGATTACTTCTAAAAACTGATACAAATTATACCAAATTTCACAAGTCACAAATTGAATATCTTATATGTCTGATGTGTGGATTTTACAATTGCTTCGGTTCTTTCGGGATGTGTGTCTGAAATAAAAAGCTGTCCAAACGTTTCGCTGTTTACCATTTCAACGATTTTGGCAACGCGGGTTTCGTCCAGTTTGTCAAAAATATCATCAAACAAAAGAATGGGTTTTACGCCACTTTGTTTTTTTAGAAATTCAAACTGAGCCAATTTCAAAGCAATTAGAAAAGATTTCTGTTGTCCTTGCGATCCGAATTTTTTTATCGGATGTGAGTCGATTTCAAAAGACAAATCATCTTTATGAATTCCAACACTTGTATATTGAAGCGCACGGTCTTTATTTATATTTTCTTGCAAAAGCATCAAAAGGTCTTTTTCAAATAAATGGCTTTCATAAACCAGTTGCACACTTTCTTCAGATCCAGTTATAACTTGATGATGCTTATTAAATATAGGTATAAACTGTTCTAGAAAATCTTTTCGTTTTTCAAAAATCGATTTTCCGTAACCTCGCAATTGCTCGTTATATATAGATAAGGTATCGTTATCAAAAACGTGATTCAGGGCAAAATACTTTAAAAGGGCATTTCGCTGTGTAATTACTTTCTGATATTGTATTAATTCGTGGAGATATGTGGCGTCTAACTGCGAAATCACACTATCCATAAATTTGCGGCGCGTTTCGCTTCCTTCAATAATTAAATCACGATCTGCTGGCGAAATAATTACTAGCGGAATAAAACCGATATGATCTGAAAATTTATCGTAAGGTTTTCCATTTCGTTTTAAAACCTTTTTCTGTCCTTTTTTTAAACTGCAAACAATCTGTTCGGTTCTTTCGTTCTTTTCCAGTTCGGCATCAATAACAAAAAATTCTTCGCCGTGTTTGATATTTTGAACCGCCAACGGATTAAAATAACTTTTTCCGTAAGCCAAATGATAAATAGCATCGAGCACATTGGTTTTTCCAATGCCATTTTTTCCTACGAAACAGTTGATTTTGATGTCAAAATCAAAACTTGCTTCTGAAAAGTTTTTATAATTAAATAATGAGATTTTGTTTAAATGCATTTTTTTCGGGACTCCACGTATAAAATTTACCCTTTTTGAACAGTAAAAATTTGAGGCTGCAAATTACCGAAAATTATTGATATAATTGGCTTTGGCGCTTTTGTGGACATATTTATTTTGCCGCTTCCGCGAAAGGATGAGCGAATAAGGAAAATATTTTTTTTAAAATAGTGATAAAATTGAAATTTTTTACCTCAGTTTCAAGAAAAATTTTATTTTTGCCGTTCACTAAATAAATTTTAAATGGCAACTTACAATAAAAGAGGATATAAGACACCAAAAGAAAAGGAAGTAAAAGAGGTAGTTACTGAAGAGCAGCAAGTAATTATTGACGAAAAAGACAGTACAACGGCTGGAGTTTTCTCAAAATTAGATGAAACGGCTTCAAAAACTGAGGATTGGGTGGCTAAAAATCAGAAAATCATTATTGGTTTAGTTGCAGGTATTGCAGTGGCTACAATTGGATATTTGGCTTACCAAAAATTTATTGAAACTCCTAAACAAGAAGAAGCTGCAAGTGAAATGTTTGTTGCGCAGCAAAACTTTGAAAAAGCTGTAAACGGTGTTTCTAGCGATTCATTATTCAAATTATCATTAAACGGTTCAGAAGGTAAATTCGGATTTATTAAAATCGCTGAAGAATATTCTGGAACAGACGCTGGAAACTTAGCAAACTACTATGCAGGTATTGCTTACCTAAATACTGGTAAATTTGATGAGGCAATTAAATATTTAGGTGAATTTAAATCTGAAGACGCAATCTTAAGTGCTTTGGCTAAAGGGGCTACAGGTGATGCTTATTCTCAAAAAAATCAGCAAAAAGAAGCTTTAGATTTTTATGTAAAAGCTGCTGAGTCTAATAAAAACGATTTTACAACGCCTCGTTTCTTGTTAAAAGCTGGAAAAACAGCTTTAGCTTTAGGGCAAAAAGAAGATGCATTGAAATATTTCAATGACATTAAAGATAATTACGACAGTACTCCAGAAGCAGCATCTGTTGATGCTTTGATCGGATTAGCGCAATAAAAATTTTAGACTTTAGATTTTAGATTGTAGATTTGTAATTAAGAATCTAAATTCTAAAATAAAAAATCTAAAATATATAAGATGGCTACTCAAAATAAAAATCTATCAGAATACGATAAAAACACAATCCCAAACGCGAAAGACTTTCGGTTTGGGATTGTTGTTTCTGAATGGAATGATACTATAACAGAAGGACTTTATAATGGTGCTTTTGACGCTCTAGTTGATTGCGATGTTCCGGCTCAGCAAATTATCCGTTGGAATGTTCCAGGAAGTTTTGAGTTGATTTACGGAGCAAAAAAAATGCTTCAGACTCAAAATGTTGATGCGGTTATCGTAATTGGTTGTGTAATTCAAGGAGAAACGAAACACTTTGATTTTGTTTGTGAAGGTGTTACGCAAGGAATTAAGGACTTGAATGTTCAGACTGATATTCCAGTTATTTTCTGCGTTTTAACAGATAATAATATGCAGCAGTCAATTGATAGAAGCGGAGGAGTGCACGGAAACAAAGGAACCGAAGCTGCAATCGCGGCCATAAAAATGGCTTACATACGTCAGCAAGCTTCAATAGCTCATGCTTACAATCAGCCTTTATTGACTTCGGGAGCACTTCAAATTGAAGATTCTCCGAAAAAAATTGAGAACGAATAAAGCACATTTGTTTTAAAAATATTAAAACCTATACTGTGTAATAACGGTATAGGTTTTTTTGTTTTTTTTATGATTATTCTTATTCTAAAAGCCAACCAAAATTCATTAAATTTGTACTTCTTGGTTTGTAAAAACCTAATCTAACTTTAAAACCTATTTTTGCTTAATGTCGAGTATTATTCAATTGCTTCCTGATCACGTTGCTAACCAAATTGCTGCTGGAGAAGTGGTTCAAAGACCTGCTTCAGTCGTAAAAGAGTTGTTAGAAAATGCTGTTGATGCCAAAGCAACTGATATTAAATTAATTATAAAAGATGCCGGTAAATCGCTGGTGCAAGTTATCGATAATGGAGTCGGAATGACCGTTACCGATGCACGCTTGTGTTTTGCCCGTCATGCAACATCCAAAATCCGTCAGGCAGAAGATTTGTTTTCGCTTGGGACAAAAGGTTTCCGTGGAGAAGCTTTGGCTTCTATTGCAGCGATTGCGCATATGGAAATGAAAACCAAGCAAGATCAAGACGAATTGGGAACGCATATCATAATTGAAGGAAGTAAATTTATTTCGCAGGAAGTGGCCGTTTTGCCAAAGGGAACTTCGTTTGCGGTTAAAAACTTGTTTTTTAATATTCCTGCTCGCCGTAATTTCTTAAAGTCAGATACAGTTGAGTTTCGTCACGTCATGGATGAATTCCAGCGTGTGGCACTGGCACATCCAAATATCCATTTTAGCTTTTATCATAACGGAAGCGAAATGTACAATCTTCCGGCAGCAGGATACCGTCAGAGGATTGTGGGTATCATGTCTGGTAAAACAAATGAAAAGTTGGTTCCAGTAAATGAAGAAACTGATATTATAAGCATTCAAGGATTTGTTTGTAAACCGGAGTTTGCAAAGAAAAATAGAGGAGAACAGTTCTTTTTTGTAAATGATCGATTTATAAAAAGCAGTTACCTACACCATGCGGTTATGTCTGCATACGACGGATTGCTGAAAGATGGTTCTCAACCTAGTTATTTCTTGTATCTACAGGTTCCGCCAAACACAATTGATATCAATATTCATCCGACTAAAACAGAAATTAAGTTTGATGACGAGCAAGCATTATATGCTATTTTAAGAGCGTCTATCAAACACAGTTTAGGACAGTTTAATGTCGCTCCAGTTTTAGATTTTGATCGAGATGCCAATTTAGATACACCATATCATTATAAAGATATAGAGGCAGAAATTCCGACAATTCAGGTTGACGGCACTTTTAATCCTTTTACTGATGATAAAACCAATCAGCATTATAGTAAAGCTACTTCAGGATCTTCTGGATATAGTTCAGGTTCATCATCTTCTTCGTCAGGATCGTCATATTCTGGGTCATCGTACTCAGGTTATTCTAAAAGAGTTGAGCCAACGACAAGCTGGGAAAGTTTGTATGTTGGTTTGGATGTCGAAAATCCTGAAAGTATAGAAAGTTCGCCTTTTACATTCGAAAATGAAGAAGTAACCTCTTCTTTGTTTGATGATGAAGAAGTGGAACAGGCAACGCAGAAAACGTATCAAATTCATAAAAAATATATTGTATCTCCAATAAAATCAGGAATGATTATTGTTGACCAACAGCGTGCGCATCAGCGAATTTTGTATGAACAATTTTTGCTGAACATGACCGTCAATCAGGCGGCGAGCCAACAATTGCTTTTTCCTTTAGATTTGTTTTATTCGGCTTCAGAAATGAAGTTGATCGAAGAATTGAAACCTTCTTTGGAAACTACCGGATTTGTTTTTGATGAAAGTAAGACAGATCACATTGTAATTTCTGGAATTCCTGTAAATATTACAGAAAGCGAAGTTTCGCAGGTAATAGAACAATTATTGAGCGACTTGCAGGATGGAATTCCAGCAAACAGTTACAGTCAGAATGATACAATTGCCAAGTCGATGGCCAAAAGTTTAGCGGTTAAAACAGGATCTTATTTGACCGAAAAAGAACAAGATAATTTGGTAAATGGTTTGTTTGCCTGTAAAGATCCAAATATTTCACCTTTTCAAAAACCTACCTTCATCACTATGCGTGTAGAGGATATAGATAAAAAGTTTGCTTTATGATGAATATCACGCCAGTAGTTAAACAACTGCTAATTATTAATATAATATTCTTTATTGGTGCTCAATTAGTGCCAGTTTCTTATGAATATTTGTCATTGTTCTATCCAGAAAGCGAAAGTTTCAGAGCTTGGCAAATCATTACGCACATGTTTATGCATGCACCATGGCCAAATTTTGCGCATATTTTATTTAATATGTTTGCCTTATACAGCTTCGGGTCTGCGTTGGAACATTTCTGGGGAGGGAAAAAGTTTTTGTTTTTCTACATTTCTTGCGGATTAGGTGCGGCATTGCTTCATACTGGAGTAAACTACCTTCAGCTGCAATCTCTTTTAAGTTCTGTTTCTGAATTGAATTTATCTAAATCAGAATTACACTTGATTTTGAATGCAAATTATTCTTCTTTATTCGATGCCAGTGGCCGAATGGTGCAAGGAGAAATCGCTACAATTTTAAATAAAGCACATTGCACGCAAGAACAATTTAATGCTTTGGCACAGGCTAGCGGTATAGTTCAGTCTCCAGTTTTGGGCGCTTCTGGAGCAATTTACGGTTTATTAACTGCCTTTGCATTTATGTTTCCAAATGCTCAGTTGGCATTGATCTTTATTCCCGTTCCTATCAAAGCAAAATATTTTGTTCCTGGAATTTTAGCAATTGACTTATTTTTAGGTTTTAAAGGAAGTTCTTTATTTGGAAGCGGAGGAACTGGTATTGCGCATTTTGCTCACGTTGGCGGTGCAATTGCTGGTTTTTTAATGATGTTGTACTGGAAAAAAAATCAGTTTAATAACAACCGTTGGAATTAATTTTTAACTTTAAAGTACAAATTCTAAAACAAAAGAGTTTCTATGAATATTCTAGACGATTTAAAATTACAATATAGATTGGGTGGTATTGCTATGCGTGTTATGTATTGGAATATAGCATGTTTTATTGTATCACTTATCTTCTTCTATCAATTTTCAATAGGTCAATTTGCTTTTCCAAGTTGGTTGGCTTTATCGTCAGATCCTCAGGTTTTTATGTTTAAGCCTTGGACTTTTTTAACCTATGCTTTTTTTCACGATGGATTTTTTCATCTGTTGTTCAATATGATGGTGCTTAATTTTGCGAGCACTTTGTTTTTGACTTATTTTACTCAAAAGCAATATTTAGGATTGTATCTTTTAAGCGCTCTTTTTGCAGGAGTGGCTTTTGCACTGAGTTTTTATTTTTCTAATATCAGCGGTTCTATTGTTGGTGCTTCTGCAGCAATTATGGCTATTTTGGTGGCCGCAACGACCTATTCTCCTTTAATGAATGTTCGTTTGTTTTTATTCGGAAATGTGAAACTTTGGCATATTACGGCTGTTATTTTAATTTTAGATTTAATGCAGTTCCGTTTAGGGAATATGGGCGGACATATTTCGCATCTTGCTGGTGCTTTCTTCGGATTTGCTTATATTAAATTGCTTCAAAACGGTACTGATTTAAGTGTCGTTGTTTCTAAAACTTTAGATTTCTTCGCAAATCTTTTTAGAAAATCTCCTACGACCCCATTTACAAAAGTTCATAAAAATTACAAAAGACCTACAGAAAAAACTACATCAAGAATTGTTACGAAAGATAAAACGCAACAGCAGATTGATGAAATTTTAGACAAAATTAGCCAGTCAGGATACGATTGTCTGACAAAGGAAGAAAAAGAGTTTTTATTTAAAGCTGGAAAATAAACTTGTAGGAGAAAAATATGAAAAACCTTTCTTGGTTTAATAAAATAATGTTCTTTTTGAACATAGTGCTGACTGTGCTTACATTTAGCATCTATGTTTTACCTTTTTTAGCACCTAAAAGTTTTCCGCTTTTATCGGTGCTTACTTTGTTTATGCCTGCTTTTTTTGTGGCCAATGGATTGTTCTTTATCTATTGGGGAATTCAGTTTAAAAAACGCCTTATTTTATCGGGTTTGGTTTTGCTGACAGGAATTACATTCATCAGTAAATTTTATAAGTTTTCTGGAAAAGAGTATGTGAAGGATGAAAAGGATTTTTCTGTAATGAGTTATAACGTTCGTCTTTTTAATGTTTTTAAATGGCTGGATCGAGATGATATTCCGTCAAACATTAAAGCTTTTATAGATGAGAAAGATCCTGATATTTTGTGTATTCAGGAATATTCAAATTCGGCACATTTAGATTTAAAGGTTTATCCGCACCGCTATATTTTTATTGACGGCAAAAAAATTAAGACTGGGCAGGCTATTTTTTCTAAGTTTCCAATTATTGACGAAGGAAATATCATTTTTCCAAAGTCAGATAATAATGTAGTTTATGCTGATATTAAGCGCGGAAAAGATATTATCCGTGTTTACAATATGCATTTGCAATCTATTAAAATTTCTCCCGATGTAAGTGAAATTTCCGATGATATTGATAATGTGAATCAGAAGAAATCACAACGCATTTATGCTAGAATCAGTAAAGGATTTACGCAACAGCAAGAGCAGGCGGAAATTTTTAAAGAGCATATTAAAAAATGCAATTACCCAATTATTATCTGCGGAGATATGAATAATAGCCCGTTTTCTTATGTGTACCGAAATATAAAAGGGAAATTAAAAGATGCTTTTGAAGAAGCTGGAGAAGGTTTTGGAGCTACTTATAAATTCAAATACTATCCTGCTAGAATTGATTATATTTTTACAGATAGTAAAATGAAAGTAAAACAATTTGAAAGCTTTTCTGACTTCGAAAATTCAGACCATTATCCGATTATGACAAGACTTTCTGTGGAATGATTTTTTTTAGTCGAAAGTCGAAAGTTAAAAGTTAAGGTGATATGAAAATTCATAACTCATAACTTATAATTCATAATTTATATGATCTTTTGTGTTTTCAAATAATCCATTGCAAATTTACCTTCGTTAAAAAGCAAATCCAAAACACTTAAATTATTGATAAAACCGTGTTTGTCATCAAATACCTGAGTGTATTTTTCAAAAGAATTAGCATCCTTTTTACCATTTGCTAGATATCTGAAATCGGCAAAATCAGTAACTTCATGAAAGTATTCTGTAGTTTTTCCAAATTCCAATTTCATTCGAAGACATTTTGTCACAACGTCTAACACTTCGAAATTCAAATCCATTAAAAATTCATGTTTTTTCTCGAAAATAGGAACGATATCATCTTCGAAATACTCAAAGAAAGGAGAGCTTCTATATGCGGCCTCAAGCGATTTAAAATGCTGTTTCTGCCAATCAAATTCGTTTTCGATTAAAATGTCTTTTGTTTTTTGATGTGCAGTTTTAGAATGCTTAACAGGGATATTTAATAATTGAATTCCATTCGGACTATAGATGTAAGTTCTATTTCTATTGGTCTGTTTCTGAAAATTATCTTCCATTTCAAAAGTAATGCTGTCTGATTGCGCGATTACAGCAAAATGACTGATAGATGGGAAATAAGTTGGAAGTATTAAGGAATTCATTTCGGTTTGTTTCAAGTTTAAAAAGTTTCAGGTTTCAAGTTGACGTAAAAACGTGAAACTTGAAACCTGACACAAAAATAACTTATTTTTTAATTATGCTTTATTCTCTCTTCTTTTTTTCCAGATAAAATCTCCAACGAAGTAGATGGCAAGAAGTATTAAGAAATATTTAAAGTAAGAATGAGGCTGGCCTTCGCCGTCTACAGTTGTAAATACTCTGTTCCAACGAATTTTATTTATGCCTTTTCCGTTGGTATCCCAGCTCATCCAAATGAATACTGGTTTTCCTACGATATGATTTTCTGGTACGTAACCCCAATAGCGGCTGTCTTCAGAGTTATGACGGTTGTCTCCCATCATCCAGTAGTAGTTCTGTTTGAAAGTGTATGTCGTTGCAGGTTTTCCGTTAATTAAGAATTTCGAACCTTGCAATTCTAATGTGTTGCCTTCATAATTAGTGATAATCTCTTTGTAGAAAGGAAGAGATTCATTTGTTAGAGCAACCGTTTTTCCTGCCTCAGGGATGTAAATTGGTCCCATGTTGTCTTGGTTCCATTTGTTGATATGAGGAAAAATAGCATTGTCATCTCCATGATCAACTTTTCGGATAACGGCAGTAACGCCAGGAGTGTTTTTAAATCTTTCTGCTCCAGCTTCTGTTAAGGCTCCTAAATAAAGTGTATCTCTTTTTTCTGTTCTAAAGCCTGCAGGATCTGTAATGTCCAATTCTTTGAAAATGGTTTCAAAATCAATAGGTGTCTTCCCGTCTAATGCTACAGCGTATGAGTATTGTGGTTTAGCTCTTTCTGGTAAAACTAATTTTTTTCCATTAATAAAAACATAACCGTCTTTTATTGATAAACTATCTCCAGGAATACCAACGCATCTTTTTACGTAATTTGATTTTTTGTCAATTGGCTTAATAACGCCAGGTCTTCCTTTTGGTTCGAAGAAATAATGAACCGTATCGACGGGCCAGTTAAAGACGACAATATCGCATCGGTTTATTTTCTGGATAGCAGGTAGTCTAAAATATGGTAATTGCGGCCAGCTTAAGTACGATTTGCTTTTGGTTAAAGGAATTGAGTCGTGAACCATTGGCAAGGCTACCGTTGTCATGGGAACTCTAGGACCGTAGTTTAATTTGCTTACAAATAAGAAATCACCAATCAATAAAGATTTTTCTAAAGATGATGTTGGAATCGTATACGGCTGTACAACATAAGTGTGTACTAATGTTGCTACAATAATGGCAAATAATAAAGAGCTAACGGTATCTGCTGCTTTGTTATCAGGAGTTAGTTTGCGATCTTTATGATATTCTAATTTTTGAGTATAATTGACAACATAGATGTAAAAGCCTAAAGTAAACAGTCCTAAGATTGTGTCTAAAGTCGATTTTTTACCAAAAGTTCGTAACGTTTCTACCCATACAACTGGAAACATAATCAGATTGATGATTGGAATGAAAAGTAATAATGTCCACCATGTTGGGCGTCCGATAATCTTCATTAAAACGATTGAATTGTATACCGGAATTGCAGCTTCCCAGCTTTTTCTTCCTGCTGCCTGATACAGTTTCCAAGTACCAAGGAAATGAATAATCTGTATAGCTAGAAAAAATACGAACCAAGAGTAAAGTGTCATAATAATTGTATTTTAAGTTTCAAATTCAAGGTTTTCTGACTTGAATTTTGGTCAATTTATTGTAAGTTAAGTACGTCTTTCATAGAGTAAATCCCCTGTTTTCCTGCTAGCCATTCTGCCGCAATAACAGCGCCTAATGCAAAACCTTCACGATTATGAGCGGTGTGTTTAATCTCGATGCTGTCTATTGGCGAATCGTAAGTTACGGTGTGTGTTCCGGGCACTTCTCCAATTCTTTTTGCTTCAATATGAATTTCATTTGCTTTTGCTTCTTCTAAAGTCCAATTGGCGTAATTGCTGTTTTGGATAACACCTTGTGCTAAAGAAATAGCTGTTCCGCTTGGAGCGTCAAGTTTGTGGATGTGGTGAATTTCTTCCATCGAAACTTTATAAGAATCAAATTGATTCATGATTTTAGCTAAATATTCATTTAACCCGAAGAAAATATTTACTCCTAAACTGAAATTTGAACTAGAAATAAATCCTCCTTTTTTCTCGTTGCAAAGCGCAATCATTTCATCATAATGCTCTAGCCATCCTGTTGTTCCTGATACTACAGGCACATTAGCATTAAAGGATGCTGAGATATTACTAACTGCTGCTGATGGCACGCTAAAATCAATGGCAACATCGGCTGTTGAAAGTCCGTCATAGGTGTTAAATTCGTCTTTCTTTAAAACTATTTCATGACCTCTTTCTAAAGCAATTCTTTCAATTACTTTACCCATTTTTCCGTATCCTAAAAGCGCAATTTTCATTATGATTTGTTTTTGATTTTTTAAATAGAATATGATCTATTAAAACTTATAATTAAAGGTTAGTCCGACATTTGGTTTAAATGTTACATCGTCGGGATAAATTTCTGGACGCATTGAAAGCCTTTCGTTTACGTTAAACTGTATCAACGCGGCATCAACATTGGCATCGATAATGTTTAAGACATAGAATCCGACAACAAACAATGCAGAGAGATCTCTGTTTCTTTGGTAGAATTTTTGTCCATCAACAAGACGGCTGTCATCCAAAAATTGATATTTATCATCGTTGTAGCCTTCTAATCTTCGTTTGTAGGCGTCACGATAATCGTGGTATTTTTTATTGTTGTCTATATAAAAATATAAACTGGTTCCGATTGCTCCGTAGACCAATGGAATTTTCCAATATTTTTTGTTGTATGCTTGGCCTAAACCTGGTAAGATAGCAGAATAAAAAGCTGCTTTTGCTGGTGTAAGCGGGTCTATTTCTTGTAATGCAGTAGTGTCTTTTACGACCAAAACCGTGTCTTTTTTTACCTGGGCAAAAAGAGAAACGGTTCCTGTTAGAAAGAACAATAGACCAATGGGGACAATTTTATTCACTATCCGTTTATTAATTTTATAATTCTGTTAAAGTCAGCTTCAGAATTAAATGGAATTGTAATTTTTCCTTTTCCGTTACCAGCGACTTTTATATCAACTTTTGAGCCAAAATAATCGTTGAAAGTGTTTTTTTGCGTTTCTCTAACTATAAAAGCGGCATCAGCTTTAGGCTTTCCATCAGCTTTAGGCTGTTGGCCTTCATGGTAATTTTTAACTAAAGCTTCTGTCTCACGAACAGATAAATTTTGACTAACGATTTTTTGATAAATATCAGTCTGAACGTCTAAATCTTCAATGTTGATAATTGCTCTACCATGTCCCATGCTGATAAAACCATCACGAATACCGGTTTGGATAATCGGATCTAATTTTAAAAGACGTAAATAGTTGGCAATTGTCGAACGTTTTTTACCCACTCTTTCACTCATTTGTTCTTGAGTTAATTGAATTTCGTCAATCAAACGCTGGTATGATAAAGCAATCTCGATTGGGTCTAAGTCATGTCGTTGGATATTTTCAACCAAAGCCATAACCAATGATTCGTTGTCATTTGCAATACGAATATAGGCAGGAACATGAGTAAGTCCTACTAATTTAGACGCACGAAGACGACGCTCTCCAGAGATTAACTGGTATTTATTAAAATCTAATTTACGAACAGTAATAGGTTGAATTACGCCAAGTTCTTTAATAGAAGTGGCTAATTCGCGTAACGATTCTTCATTAAAATTGCTTCTAGGCTGAAACGGATTTATTTCAATTGCACTTATTTCAAGTTCAATGATATTTCCAACAACTTTATCAGCATTTTTGTCTTCTACTGATTTAATGTCGTTTTCCGGATCTTTTAATAAGGCAGATAATCCTCTTCCTAAGGCTTGTTTTTTAATTACTTTTGTCATAAAAACTATTTACTGTTTTTCTTTATAATTTCTTGTGCTAAATGAATATAGTTTACGGCACCTTTGCTTGTAGCATCATAGTTGATGATGCTTTCTCCAAAGCTCGGAGCTTCACTTAATTTTACATTTCGCTGAATTACAGTATCAAAAACCATATCATTAAAGTGTTTTTGAACTTCTTCTACAACCTGATTAGATAAACGTAATCTTGAATCGTACATAGTTAGCAATAGACCTTCAATGTCCAAATCTGGGTTGTGTATTTTTTGAATACTCTTAATAGTGTTCAATAATTTTCCTAATCCTTCAAGTGCAAAATATTCACATTGAATAGGAATAACTACAGAATCTGCTGCTGTTAAAGCATTCAAGGTTAACAAGCCTAGAGAAGGCGCGCAGTCGATAATGATATAATCATATTCTTCTTTTGCTTCTTCCAATGCTTTTTTAAGCATATACTCTCGGTTTTCTTTGTCAACCAATTCAATTTCGATAGCAACAAGGTCAATGTGAGCAGGGATCACGTCAACGTTTGGAGCTGTACATTTTAAAACGGCTTCTTTTGGTGTTACAGTATGCTCAAGTATTTGGTAAGTTCCAGTTTCAACTGTTTCTACGTCAATTCCAAGACCAGATGTAGCATTAGCCTGTGGATCAGCGTCGATCAACAATACTTTTTTCTCTAAAACACCTAATGAGGCAGCAAGATTTACTGATGTAGTAGTCTTTCCAACGCCTCCTTTTTGATTAGCAATAGCAATGATTTTGCCCATTTATTTTCTGAATTTTGAACCGTAAAAATACAATTATTTATGGTTTCTGAAAATCTATTTTGTTAACATTTGCGAAAGTGTGATTAATCGGGGTTTTATGGGAGTTTGATAGAAAATAATTTTAGTTATGAATAAAATTATTAATAAGTTTTTTGAATAATTTAGGTGATATTCTTGCTGCAAAATGATGGGCACCTAAATTTTGATTAGGTTCAAGGAACTATTTTAAAATTTCGATAGTGACAAAAACCAAACCGCTTTTTTTGTTAGTAGCAATATTCATAAAAGCTCTTTTGCTAAGATCAATTTCTCGTCCTTTTACAAAAGGTCCGCGATCTGTAATTTCTACAATAACAAATTTATTATTTACTTCATTCGTTACTTTTAACATGGTGCCAAAAGGAAATTTTTTGTGTGCGGCAGTAAAATCATTGTTGTTGAATCTTCTGCCACTTGCTGTTTTTCGTCCGTTAAATTTATCGTGATAATAAGAGGCGTGGGCATTCTGTTTATATAAGACGCTTTCTCTAACTGAAGCGCATGAATCGATAGGAGTGATGTTTTTTTGTTGTGCGATTGCAACGGCAGAAAAGAATAAGGTAATAAATAGTATAATCTCTCTCATATTATTTTCTCTTTCTATTTTATTGACAAAAAAAGACTATTAGAGAAAAACAGATATGTTCGATAAGCTTTATTTGTGTTAGAAAAAGACAAATTTTTAAGTTTTGTAGTGTTTTTGATAAGAAAATTGAGCTCAGAAACGGACGTAAAGGTTCGAGATTATTGCTATTTTGGGCTTTCTTAAAACTATAAGTATTACAATCTATCAAACCACAAAATGAATATTCTTATGAGTAAAAAAGTAATCTCATTATTGACAGTATTTACGTTTATGATGCTTTTATGCAGTTTCGTTTCCCCCAATTCGGCTAATAAAAAACTAGAAGGAAATAAAAATATAGAGCGTAAAATTGTTTACAACAAAAAGAAACATAGTATCACATTATCATGGTCGGCTTTTGGTTCTTCTGGAAATTATATCATTACAAGAGGAGGCAGTCGTTTAGCATCTGATTTTGTGTCAGTAGCATCAACTTCTAAATTGTCATTTATCGATAATAAGCCTAATACTAGCAAATATGAGAACTATTATAAAGTAAGCCGAAATGATATCACGATTATCATTTCGCTCGAAAATCAGATTTTTGGAGACAATATGTATTTCTACGACAGAAAACACGAAAAGGCTGAGACGGCGCGCAATGAAATTAATTCGCAGTTTAGCAGTATCGGTTTAGGCGGTGCAAATGGTGAATGGACAACAAAACGTCAAGCCTATTATTTTAAGCCAAATGTGAATGGGCAGACTTATGATGTTGGCGGATCAGGTTCTGCGTCATCTGCTGAGGCTAATTCTATAGAGTTAGGATTTTATTCTCATATTGGAGGTCTGGGTAAAGTGCCATCAGATGTAAAATTAGGTGCAATTTTTACAAGACCCCATCTTTCAGGCGGAGCAAATGCGACTTGTACATTTTGGCGTTCTGTAGAAAATGTGGAAGTAATGCGTGATTTTTCGTGGACTGTTTCTCAGTCAACAAGCGCACGAAGATTATTAATTGAAAGCACTTCAAAATATATTTCAGATATTGGAAATACTAACTTTTGGGGCAGTGGCGGCTTCATTGCCGATGCACATTATACAACTTCGAGACCAAATTGGGGCGGACAACAGCAATGGTATACTAGAAATACAGTTTTTCCATCGGGTTCTGGAGTTATGGGTGGTTCATACAATATGGTTTGGCAGGGCTGTGTAAATCCTCCGCAGGCAAATGAAGCTAATTCTCCAATTACGACAACTCCCATTATTCGCGAAAAACCTTTTCTTTTTATTGGAGATGATGGCGAATATAAAGTTTTTGTTCCTGCATGGCAAAAAGATCGAGTGGGAGTTTCTTGGTCGGCAACAGATATGGGAAAAGGCGAAATTCAAGATTTGATTGCGAGCTGGTACGTGGCGAAAGAAGGAGATACTGATGTAGAGATTAATGCAGCATTGAAAGCTGGCAAAAACATATTTTTTACTCCTGGACATTATGCTTTGAACGCTCCCATTCAGGTAAATAGAAAAGACGCTATACTTCTGGGGGCTGGTATTGCTTCTGTGACGCTAGAGCCAACAGAAAAAAATACTTGGGGATGTATTTATGCTGATGATAAAGACGGAATTATCATTGCTGGCCTTTTAATGGATTCATTTAATAGCACCACGTATCAAGTTAGAATTGGCAATGAAGGAACGAATGCAGATCATAGCGCGGATCCTATTTTGCTCAGCGATATTACGTGTCGAGTAGGTGGAGTTCAGTCAAAGAATATTCAGATTCAGGCTTCTATGCAGATAAATAGTAATAATGTTGTTGGAGACCATTTCTGGTTGTGGCGTGCCGATCATGGATCGCAGAAAGGTGGCGACGCGCGTTGGAAAAGAGACAGATGTAAAAACGGACTTATTGTGGCAGGAAATGATGTTACGCTTTATGCATTATTTGTTGAGCATTATCAGGAATATGAAGTGTTATGGCTGGGAGAACGTGGCAGAACATTTTTCTTTCAGAACGAACCTCCTTATGATGCGCCAAATCAAGCGAGTTGGAGCAGTCAAGGAGGAAGGGTTGATGGTTATGCAGCTTTTAAAGTAGCAAATTCGGTAAAAGAACATCACACAATCGGGATGGGTTCGTATGCTGTTTTTACAGGAACGGATGGAAATGTAAATAAGAAAAATGGTTTTGAAATTCCGAATAGTCCAAATGTGAAATTGGAGAAAATGTGCATTACTCGTTTTGCAGGTTCGGGAAATATTCAAAACGTTATAAATGGTACAGGCGGAAGTACAGCAACTGGTGTAAAACGTGTAGCATCTTATAATAATGGCGAAGGCACACAACCTTTTGATGAGGAATTTACGTTGCCTAATAAGGAATCATATCCTTCTTATATAAGTATGAAGAAATAAAAAGAAAGATTTTTTTGCCACGAATTCACGAATTATTTTTTTTCAAATCTTTGCGATTATTTATTCGAATTAATTCGGATAATAATTAGATAAAGTATTTAAAAGAAAATTCGTGGATTCGTGGCTATTTATTTCGTTTCGGCTTTGTTTGAGGATATAGCCAATGGTTTTAGCCATTGGAACACAATGTATGAAAAATAAAAAAAACGAACATTTCTGTTCGACTTGTCGGGGTGGCAGTCCCGAAAGCTTTCGGGGGAAACTGTGGCTTTTCCGATCAGAATCGGACGCGATAACCGCTTGCCAATATTTTTATTTTGAGTTTATTGCAAAAAAAAAGTCTTTCCAAATAAATGAAAAGACTTTTGTCGGGGTGGCAGGATTCGAACCTGCGGCCTCCTGCTCCCAAAGCAGGCGCGATAACCGGGCTACGCTACACCCCGTAGCATTTGCTCATTGATCGTTACTGTGGTCTTCCCGCCTAGAGCGGGACACGATAACCGGGCTACGCTACACCTCGAAGATGTAATTTTTGTTGTAGTGCCCGAAAGCGGATGCAAAGATATAAATAAATTTTGTTTACAAAAGGAAAAAATGAAAATAAATAAAACTTATTTGGACATAGCTATTTCAGATTTATTTTCGGCCATATTTTTTATAATAAAGTTTACATTTGCAACTCAAAAAAACTATTACTATGTCAAATACAATCGAAAAAATTAAATGCCTTATTATAGGTTCTGGTCCTGCAGGTTATACTGCGGCAATTTATGCTGCCAGAGCTAATATGAATCCGGTACTATATCAAGGAATGCAACCTGGCGGTCAATTGACTACAACTAATGAGGTTGAAAACTTTCCAGGTTATGTGGATGGAGTTACAGGACCAGAAATGATGATTCAGCTACAAGAACAAGCAAAACGCTTTGGTGCAGATATTCGTGACGGTTGGGCTACAAAAGTTGATTTTTCTGGAGATATTCATAAAGTTTGGATTAACGACACAATCGAATTGCACTGTGAAACTGTAATTATTTCAACAGGTGCTTCGGCTAAATATTTAGGATTGCCATCAGAACAACACTATTTGAATATGGGTGGAGGAGTTTCTGCTTGTGCTGTTTGCGACGGATTCTTCTACAGAAACCAAGATGTTGTTATTGTTGGAGCAGGAGATTCTGCTTGTGAAGAAGCACATTACTTATCTAAACTTTGTAAAAAAGTAACCATGTTAGTACGAAGCGATAAATTCAGAGCTTCTAAAATTATGGAAGAGCGTGTTCGTAAAACTGAAAACATCGAGATTTTAATGAATCACGATACTGTTGAAGTTTTAGGAGATAACAATGTAGTTCATGCCATTAAAGCTTTAAACAAAACAACTGGAGAAACCATCGAAATTCCTGCAACTGGTTTCTTCGTAGCAATTGGTCACAAACCAAACACAGATATTTTTAAAGACTACATTACTCTTGACGAAACAGGATATATAGTAAATACACCAGGAACTTCTAAAACAAATGTTGAAGGTGTTTTTGTAGCGGGAGATGCTGCAGATCATGTATACCGTCAGGCAATTACTGCCGCAGGTACAGGATGTATGGCTGCATTGGATGCTGAAAGATATTTGGCTTCAAAAGAGTAATTTTTAGTTTACGGTCTCAGTCACAGTTTACAGACTATAAAATAAAAGTCCCAATCATAAAGATTGGGACTTTTATTTTATATCTTAAACCCTAAAAAGTTTTCAAAGTTACAATGTAGTTGCTTTTGGCTTTGTTGCACCTGGTTTTTTTATCAGCTTAGCTTCTTCGCTAAAGCGTGTAAGGTCTATTTTTGGATCGCCATATAATGAAATTTCAGACTTGTCTCCAGCTGCAATTGCGACAGTGTTTTCTGCTAAAATGGTAGCAACGGCAGAACCTTCAGCTGTAACATTTGCATCTTTCAAAGTAAATTTTGTTCCTGTAAAAACTGAATTGTTGTCTAATCGAATAGTAGCTTTTTCTGCAATACCTTCAATTGCAGCGGTTGCTTTTTGATACAAATCGCATTTGAATTTTATGGCAGAAACCAATGTTTTAACTCCAGCATATTTGCTCAATTGTAAACTTCCGTCTTCAGCTTTTAAGTTTAATTCTGTTCTGGATTTATCATCAGCGATTAAAGTGAATTTTTTTGAGTTTACATTCAAATACAATTTGGAAAAATCAAGACAATTCATTGTGATGTCATCCAATTGCAGTTCTTGAATAGCATAAACTATTGCCTCATTTTTTGTGATTACTTTATTCAATGATTTAGTATAAGTAACCTTAACAGATAGTTTCTTGAAAATAGTAGATTCTTTATTGGTGTATAAGCGAAGTGTTTTTTCTCTTAAATCCATTCCTACAATATCGTGCAGGTTGTCATCGGCTTCAATTTTAATTTCGTTTTTTTCTCCTTGTTCTAGATAAACTTCCAGATTATCATCAACTTCCAGGGCATCAAAACTTCCAACTTCTTTTATTGAGGTAGTTACAATTTTAGAACCTTTAATTTTTTCTCTTTTTTGAGCGAAAGTCAGAGTTGTAACAAGTAATAATAGGAGTAGGGCGGTACTTTTTTTCATTAATTCTAGATTTGATTTTGACAAATATAAAAAAATCATCCACTTTTGGTGAATGATTTCGTTTATATTTAACAGTTGTTTTTTTAGCTTTTGTTTACGTTTCCTCCAGAGCTTGCAGATTTTTCAACTGTTTTTGGATTACCGCTGTAGTTAATATTTCCTCCGCTAGAAGCATCTGCTTTTAGACTTAAGATTGGACGTACAGAAACGGTTCCTCCGCTAGAAGCATCTGCATGAACATCATTGGCCATTAATTTTTCGGCATCAATACTTCCACCACTAGAAACTGAAGTGGTAAGGCTTAATGCTTTACCTTCGATATCTACAGAGCTTCCGCTTCCTGCATCCACTGCGATTCTGTCCGATTCGATTTTAACATCCATTGATGCTGCGCTCGAAGCTTCTAAAGTAATATCTTCACCTTGAACAAGTCCATCAGTTTCAACCGTTGAAGCACTTGAAGCTTCTATTTTATGAACAACTGGCATTTTTACGGTTACTTTTTTTGATGTAATGTTGCGGAAAGAATTGTACTTGCACTCAATAATAAGTGTTCCGTTTTCTACTTTCGTAACAATTTCTTTTTGAAGATTGTCATCAGCCTCAACCGTAATTTCTGTAGCATCTGACTGTACAATAACCACATCGATGGCATTGCTTACAGAGATATTTTTAAACTCTCCTTGAACAGTTCTTTTTTCTGTGGTAACATTCCCGCTTCCTTCAATTGCATTCATGTTAAAATTACATGAAGCAAACAATAAAGCAGTAACAGTTGCAATTATAAATTTCGTAATATGAATGATTATTTTTATCATGGTTTAGTTAATTTTGATTATCACTCCGTTTTTATCAGTAGTTAGTTTTCCTTTAGTTTTTTTTCCGTTTAAAACTTCTTTTCCATTAATTTTAACCGAAACTTCTTTTATAGTGTCGTTAGTGGTATTTGTATCAGAATCATTTTGATCGTTTTCATAATCACTTTCGTAATTGTTGTCATTGTCCTCATCAGCAGGGCAGTTTAAACATTTTACTTTAGTTCCGATAACTTTGTAATTGTAATCTCCGTTATAATTTAATTCAAAGAAATTGTCGTCAGAATTATAATAATCTCTTACAGAAGAATCAGGTTTGATTAATTGGCCTTCTGGTACATACAGATAAATATCAACTTCTTGTCCTCTGAATTTGTTTTTTACATCTGTCAGAAAATAATTATCCAAAATTAAATGATTTCCGTTAACTTGAAACTTATAATTAATTTTTTCTGCTCTTTTTTTAGCATTTGTAAATGAGTTTCCTCTTGCGCTTTTTTCTATCTGCATAAACGGTGCCGATTCGTCTGTGTGTAATACGTGTAAACGCACATCATTAGAATAAATCAATTCGTTGTTTGCAGAATCTTGTACAAATTCAAACTCTCTATAGTGGTTCAAACTTTTTGTATAATAATCATTGTACTTAAACTTGATATATAAAGTATCAGTTGGTTTAATTGCCAGAACTTTTTTCTCTACTACTTTATTATCGTACGAAATTTCAGTTGCCTGTTTGATTCCGATACTAGTAAGAATTGCGATAGAAATAATCCAAAGAGCTAAAAGCGTATATTTTGTAATGTTTCCTATTGATTTTAAGTTTGGAGATAACAATTTAAATCCTAAAAGAGTTAAGAAGAAAAACGGAATTCCAACAGCAAAGAACATTAACAATCCGAATGACCAAAGAGGGTATTCTGTAAAGTTTCCAGCTTCGATAAAATTCTGCCAAGGGAAATCGATAAAAATATTAGTCCCTAAAGTAAAAACGCCAATCAATAGCATGATTAAGGTTGAAATCCCTGATATAATTAGAATTACTCCTAAGAATTTAGCAAAAATCTTAAAAATGGTCATGATAAAGTCTCCAAATGAACTACTTATTCTCTCAGCTCCCGACTTTACTTGGTTTCCCATTTTGTCATAATCTGCATTTTTGAATTTCTCGGAAAGTGAATCAATTTCTTCTCGAACTTTTTTTTCGATGTTCGAAATTGTTACAGGTTCTCCAGTCATTTCCAATTTTTCTGAAGTTGTAACTGCTTCTGGAGTTACAATCCAAAGAACAAAGTAAGCTAAGATCCCTGTTCCAAAACCTGCGAAAACGAAGATTAAGAATATGATTTTAATCCAAACAGCGTCAATTCCAAAGTAATGTCCTAAACCTGTAGCTACACCTCCGATCATACCTTTTTCTTTATCGCGATATAATTTTTTGTGTTTTCTAGGGCCATAATTATTATAAGACTGATTTGGATTTTCTTCGTCTTCAATTCGATAATCTTCTGGTTGTCCCATTACCGCAATCACTTCATCAACATCTTTCAGTCCAAGAACATGTTTTTCGCTTTTTTGTTTTTCTGTCAATAATTCAGAAACACGCATTTCGATGTCTTTAATGATTTCATCCTGACCAGATGAGTTGTTAAGTGATCGTTTTATAGCGTCAAAGTAGCGTGTCAATTTTAAGTATGCATCTTCATCGATGTGAAAAAACATCCCGCCTAAGTTAATATTTACTGTTTTGTTCATGACTTATTGATTTTGATTGGTGATTAGATTTACGGCGTCGGATAATTCTGTCCAAGTGCCGCTAAGTTCGTTTAAAAATGTTTGTCCTATCTCGGTTAATCCATAATATTTTCGCGGTGGCCCAGAGGTCGATTCTTCCCAGCGATAATTTAGTAAACCGTCATTTTTCAATCTAGTTAACAACGGGTAAACGGTTCCTTCTACAACTAGTAATTTTGCGTTTTTTAAAGTGTCTAATATTTCAGATGTATATGCGTCTTTTTCTTTTAGAACTGATAAGATGCAAAACTCAAGAACACCTTTGCGCATCTGTGCTTTTGTGTTTTCAATGTTCATAATTTCATTTTGTTTTTTTTTGATTGAACAATTCGTTTTTTGATTGATGATGATTTGATTGATGATGATTGATTTCGAAACTTATATGATTTGATTGATGTTTCGACTATAACTTTTAATTTTTTGTATCACTTTATAAAAGGAATCGTGATCGGATACTTGTATAATTCTCCGTTTGAAGCTTTTATAGAAGCATAGATTACTAAAAAGAATTCAACAAACTTTAATAACCCGAAAAGTATAACAGCTGTTATACCGACACTTAAAATTCCAATGTTTGCCTGAATGTTAAAGTTTCTGATTACAAAATCATCGTCATTAAAAACGGCTTCTAATGGAAGATTCTGCAAGAAAACAGTAACGAAAATCGGTATCGCAATAAGCGCTAAAATCAAAGAATAAAGCAAAATGCTTAATTGAAAGTTTAAGGCCTGTTTTCCGTGATGATCTGCAAATTCAGATTTGTCTTTATAGTTTGTCCAAATGATTAGCGGAAAAATATAGTTCCCAAACGGAATGATATATTGGCTTAAAGTACTCAAATGAGTAAATGCTGCTGTATTCTTTTCTGATGTTTTTTCCATGATGAGTGGTGTTGTTGTTTCCATGATTAAAAGTATATAGTAATTTCTTATGCAAATATATGTCTAAAAAACAGTATCTTGTTTTGCATAGTACTAATTATTAACAAAAATTTAACAAATTTTAAATTTGTAAGAAACCTATAATTTACTGGAAATCATTCGGAATGCCTTGTTTTATTGGTCTTTTTCGAAAGTTTGTTTAATTTATTGTGCATGCATAGTTTTTTTGTATTTTTACTAAAAAAAATATCACATGGCAGTTTCAGTTACTAAACTCAATAAATTTGTATTGTTCAAATTACCGTCAGCATACTTTTGCGGGGTACGTGTAAAAGCTATAGATAAAGACAGTTGCATTGTTTCTGTTAAACACAGATGGATCAATCAGAATCCGTTTAACTCCATGTATTTTGCAGTTCAGGCTATGGCAGCAGAGTTGACAACCGGGGCTTTGGTAATTTCTCAAATTCAAGAAAGCGGTCGAAAAATTTCGATGTTGGTTGCCAACAACAAAGGGAATTTTACTAAAAAAGCGACTGGTAGAATCACTTTCGTTTGTAATGATGGGCATTTAATCGCCGAAGCGATTCAAAAAACTATTGAAACAGGAGAAGGGCAGACGTTCTGGATGAAGTCCATCGGAACCAATGAAGAAGGAGTTCAAGTTTCTGAAATGGATTTTGAATGGAGCGTTCGTTTGAAATAGTATTTAGAGAGCTTTGTCAAAGTTCAAAACTTTGACAAAGTTTCGTAGCAGTATATAAAAAGACCTCGTTTTTAGCGAGGTCTTTTCTTTGAAATCTAGTTTCAATTATTTTTTAACGCAACAAGATTTTTTATCTTTTTTATCAGTTGATGTTTTTTTACAGCAAGATTCTTTTTTCTCTTTATCTTTTGTTACCGGTTTTGTTTCCTGAGCCATTACACCGATCGAAAATAAAGCAGCTGTTGCTATCGTGATTACTTTTGTCATTTTCATTAAATGTTTTTTTGTGTTAGAGATTATAATTGGTGAATCAAATATAAATGGATTTTGTATTCGTAAGAATAGTTTGATTGTTAATGTTTTGGTAAAAGTGAATTCCGTGTTTAGAAGAAATCTAGTAATGACTAATGAACTTAAATAATTTTTATAATTCAAATAGATCAATAATTCAGATTCACTCCAAAACCAATTCCCATATCGCTGTCATAATGAGTTGTGATTCCGAAGTTTCTGCCAACAATGTATTTCAATCCTGCCATGTATTCTTTATCAGTATTCCACATCAAGTTCATTCGAAGTCTTTGTGAAAGCGGAATGTCCTTTCGCTCAAACTGAACTCTAACATTCCCATCAGTATAAACCTCAACTTGTGCTTTTATGAGCATTGGTAAAGTATACTCAAGACCCGCACTAAAAACCGAACGATTGTCTTTGGTGTTTTTCTGCCCAAAAAGATTTTGTTCTTGCTCGTCCATTCCCATTTTTCGGTAGCGCCAGTCAAAACCAATAAAAGGCATTAACCATTGATTTTTTCCGATATATCGTCCAACATGCGTTTCAGTTTCATAACCATGTTTGTCATTATAACCCAATCTCCATTCCGTTCCGATGCTCCATCTTGTGTTGCTGAACATCGCTTCTCCATCATTTCCGTTGGTTGCAAAATCGTTTTCTGCCATAAAATGAAACATACGGTCATCCATTTTCAACATTTTAAAAGCCATTTCTGGATGATGAATCAACGGATTTGGTGCTGAATTTTCATAACTAAAAATACGTCCCATTCCAGCCATCATATGATATAAAATATGACAATGGAAAAACCAGTCGCCATCCGCATTTGCCTGAAATTCGATCGTGTCGGTTTCCATTGGCATAATGTCAATCACATTTTTCAGCGGAGAATAATCGCCGTGTTCGTTTAGAATTCTAAAATCATGTCCGTGTAAATGCATCGGGTGGCGCATCATCGAACCATTGTATAAAACGATACGAACGTTTTCTCCTTTTTTAATTAAAATTTTATCGGTTTCAGAAACCACTTTATTGTCTAGACTCCACACATAACGATTCATATTTCCAGATAAAGTGAAACGTAATTCTTTTACAGGAGCATCTTTCGGAAGATTGGTTTTAAATGGCGATTTCAGCATGCCATAATTCAAAGTCACAATTTCTGAAGTTTCAGTGCTGTCGCTCTGCATTTTCATGTTTTCCATATTATGATTCGAATGATCCATCGCAGGTTTTGCATTTTCATCTTCGCCTGAAATTTCTGGATACATCACGGCATTCATGTCCATTTTATTCAAAGACATATTCATGCCCATATCGTTCATTTCACCGTTCATTTTCATCATATCGTTCATCATTTTCATGCCTTCAAAATATTTTAGTTTTGAAAGATGATGAACAGGCTGTTTTTCTCCATTTCCTAAGAACAAAAAGGCTGATCCCATTCTGTCTTCGGCTGTAGCCAAAAAGGCAAAAGATTTATGATCTTCGGGAATCGTAACTACAACATCATAAGTTTCAGAAACCGCAATAATCAAACGATCGACTTCTACAGGTTCAACGTCATTTCCGTCGCTCGCTACAACGGTGATTTTTCCTCCGCCGTACGTCAGCCAGAAATAACTCGAAGCACCTCCGTTGGCAATTCGCAATCTTACTTTTGAACCAGGTTTAAGGTCTGAAAACTGCTTTTCGTTTTTTCCATTTATAAGGAACTTTTCATAATAAACATCACTTACATCCATCGCGTTCATTCGTTTCCACTCATTAGTAACCTTAGTTGAAAAATGTCCCTGTTTTAGAGCTTCAAAATAGCTTTGTGTTGTTCCTTTTTTTATGGCAAACCAATCATTGGCATTGTGCAGCATTCGCTGAATATTCTCTGGTTTCAAATCCGACCATTCGCTTAAAATAACTGGAATTGTCGGCAAATCGTCAATTCCTTTTCGAATCGTCGAATCGTCTTTTTTCTTATTGATGATAAAAAGACCGTACAAACCAATTTGTTCTTGTAATCCCGAATGGCTATGATACCAATAGGTTCCGTTTTGAATAATTGGAAAAGTATATTTGTGAGTTGTTCCAGGTTCGATTGGCATTTGCGTAAGATACGGAACTCCGTCTTCTTTATTGGGAAGAAATAATCCGTGCCAGTGCATCGAAGTGCTTTCCTTTTTTAATTCGTTATGCACATAAATTTCTGCAATATCGCCTTCGGTGAAAGTCAAAGTCGGCATCGGAATTTGTCCGTTCACCGCAATCGCTCGTTTTTCTTTCCCCGAAAAATTGACAATCGTATCACGAACATGCAAATCGTAACGCACTACTTTTTGTGCTTTTAGCTGAAAAGCAATTAAAAAAAAGATCAGTATATATTTAATTTTAATCATGGATTATAATTTTAAATCAATTGTACATAATTGAATTTTAACACATAGAAACATAGATTTTTTTGTCTAAAAAAAAGAGAATAAAAGAAACTAGTTTCCACACATAGCTATGTGTATTGATGCAAGTGAAACGCCTTTACGCACAAGGCAAAGCTATGTTTCTATGTGTTGAAATATTTCGCCCAACTTACAATTTTAAATTTCTTAATCGCAAAGCATTTACGATTACAGATACAGAACTCAAACTCATTGCCACAGCAGCCAACATCGGCGAAAGCAAAATTCCTAAAAACGGATATAAAATTCCAGCAGCAATTGGCACTCCCAAAGTGTTATAGATAAAAGCGAAGAATAAATTCTGTTTGATATTTGACATTACCGCATGGCTGAGGTTTTTAGCTTTTACAATTCCGTTTAAGTCGCCTTTTACTAAAGTTATTTTAGCGCTTTCAATGGCAACATCAGTTCCTGTTCCCATTGCAATTCCAATATTAGATTGAGCCAAAGCAGGCGCATCGTTGATTCCGTCACCCGCCATTGCTACAATTTTTCCTTGTGCCTGAAGACGTTCGATTTCTTTTAATTTATCTTGCGGAAGACAATCGGCTTTGAAAGAACTCAAATGCAAATGTTCTGCAACTGCTTTTGCAGTATTATGATTGTCTCCTGTCATCATAATAACCTCAACGCCCTGAGAAATTAACTCTTTAATAGCTTTTGCGCTATTTTCTTTAATAGCATCGGTGATGGCTACGAAACCTAAAACGCTTTTTTCAATAGCGATGTACGAAATGGTTTTTCCTAAATTCTGTTCAGAAATTACTTTTTGTTCTAAATCATTAGAAACAGAAGCACCAATTTCATCCATTAGTTTTTTGTTTCCTAAAGCGACACTTATGTTTTCTATAGTTCCTAAAACTCCTTTTCCTGCAATAGTTTCAAAACCGTGAACTTCTTTTAATGAACTATTTTTTGCTTTCGCGAAATTGACTACGGCTTGCGCCAAAGGGTGTTCGCTATGTTGATTTAAAGAAGCAATATTTTCAAGAAGAAAATCTTCGTCATTATTGATGGCATAGATTTTTTCGACTGATGGTTTCCCTTCAGTAATTGTCCCAGTTTTATCAGTAATCAAAACATCAATTTTATTCATGTTTTCCAACGCTTCGGCATTTTTAATCAAGATTCCATTTTGAGCACCTTTTCCAACACCAACCATTACCGACATCGGAGTTGCCAGTCCAAGTGCGCAAGGGCAAGCAATAATTAAAACGGCAATAGCATTAATTAATCCGTAGACATAAGCGGGTTCTGGACCAAATTTTGCCCAGACAAAAAAGGTTACAATAGAAATGATAACTACAGTCGGTACAAAATATTTAGAAACGCGATCGGCTAATTTTTGAATTGGAGCGCGAGATCTGCTCGCATCATTTACCATTTGGATAATTTGCGAAAGCATCGTTTCTGACCCTACTTTTTCGGCAATCATAACAAATGATTTTGTACCGTTTATGGTTCCAGAAATTACTGCATCACCCGTTTTTTTGTCTACTGGAATTGGTTCTCCCGTAATCATCGATTCGTCGATACTGCTTTCGCCAGTTGTTATTTTTCCATCAACAGGAATTTTTTCTCCCGGTTTTACACGAAGCAAATCGCCTTTTTTGATATTGTGGATTGAAATAACTTTATCAATCCCATTTTCTACTAAAGTTGCTTCTGTCGGGGCTAGTTTTAGCAATTCTTTTATCGCTCCGTTGGTTTGCCCATGCGCTTTGGCTTCCAACAATTGACCTAATAAAACCAGAGTGATAATTACAGTTGCCGCTTCAAAATACAAATGAATGGTTCCGTGATGTGATTTGAATTCGGATGGGAAAATATCAGGAAAAAACATTCCGACAATACTAAAAAGAAAAGCAACACTGGTTCCAATTCCGATTAATGTAAACATGTTTAAATTCCAAGTCACAATTGATTTGTAGGCACGAACGAAAAACATCCATCCAGCATAAAACAAAACTGGAATTGAAAACAAAAGCTGAACCCAGTTCCATTTTTCAATTGACATTATATTGTAAAGAGGATTATTCGGAATCATTTCTGACATGGAAATGATGAAAATTGGAAGCGTGAACAAAATCGCAATTTTCATTTTTTTCAATAAATCAGTATAGGTTTTGTTTTCTTCACTTTCAGAAGCTTGCATCGGAACCAAATCCATTCCGCAAATTGGACAATCGCCTGGTTCGTTTGAAACAATTTCTGGATGCATCGGACAAGTAAATTGTGTTGCAGTTATGGCAACTTGCGGTACTAAGTCCATTCCGCAAACTGGGCAATCTCCGGGTTTGTTGTATGTTTTATCTCCTTCACAATGCATTGGGCAGTAGTAGACGCCATTTGCACTATGCTGATGCACTTTTTTAGTTTCTGTTTTATGCTGATTGTGATTGTGACCGTGATGTTCTTTTTTATGGCTAGAACAGCAAGATTTAACAGCAGCTTCTCCATGGTTTTTAGGAGAATCCATTTCAATAGTATAATTTCCAGCAGCAGCTAAAACTTCCTGAAATTTTTCTGTCGGGACGTGTTTGTCCATTGTAATAGTAGCTGTTGGCGGATTCAAACTAACTTCTGCATGAACACCTTGTACTTCGTTCAAAGTTTTTTCTACTTTTTTGCGACATCCGTCACACGACATTCCTGAAATTATATATTGATGAGTCATTGTATTGGTTTTTAAGTATTACAATGCAAATTTCCGAAGTATCTGTGAGTTCGGTTTGTAGAATTTTGGGAATGATTTGTAAGATTTACTAAATGTTGTTTTTTAACGCAGAGGGCGCAGAGAATTTACGCAATCCCGATAGCTATCGGGGGCTAAGTTTTTATTTAGTTGAGATTTTTAAAAGTTCACAAAGCTTTGTGTGAATAATTCTGCTAGCTGTATTTAAACATAGCCCAAGGTTTCAACCTTGGGGGCACAAAGATTGGAACACGATGTGTTTCCCAAGGTTGAAACCTTGGGCTATGTTCTAAATAAATTGCGAAATTGTTATGTGAAAAGTTAGCCACAGATTAAAAAGATTAACACAGATTTTAAAATCCTTTTAATCATAATAATCTGTGGCTAAATAAAAAAAAATAGTGTGCTTTGCGTAAATCTTAGCGCTCTTTGCGGTTAAGAAGCCTTTAAATATTCTCGATCTGAATACGCATTTTATCTTTTGATTGCTTAAAAGAAGTAGGAGTAAAGCCCGTAATTTTCTTGAATTGATTGCTTAAATGCGCCACATTGCTGTAGTTAAGCATATCGGCAATTTCACTTAACGAAAGCTCATTGTAAATCAATAATTCTTTTACTTTTTCAATTTTCTGGCTGATGAAATACTTTTCGATTGTAGTGTTTTCGATTTCAGAAAATAAATTGCTTAGCGAATTATAATCTTGATTTAAGTTTTCTGCCAGATATTCTGATAGGTTGATTTTGAGATCATTGTTTTTATGATGAACCAAATCGACAATCAGGTTTTTTATTCTTTCGACCGTTTTTGTCTTTTTATCATCGATTAAATCAAAACCTAGAGATTGAAGGTTTTCTAACAGAATCTCTTTTTGCGAATCGCTGATTTCTTCATTAAGTTCAACTTCTCCCAATTCTACAGCAGTAGGTTGAAGTCCGAGCTTTTCGAACTCAGACTTCACTACCATTTTGCATCGGCTGCACACCATATTTTTGATGTAAAGCTTCATATTTATTTGATCGTTTCTACCACATTTCCGCAAGTCAGCATAGAAGAACCGTAGTAAGGATTTTTAACTGCTTTTTCTTTGCTCAACCAATCAGCGTCTGCCATTGGGCAATATTGTTTGTAAATTGGTTCTGTTGGACTTGAAACTTTTATTAAATCGTAAGCGCTTTTAGATAAAGATTTAAAAGACTCACGCTGTTTTTTAAGATCTGTTGTTGCTGAAATACTTTTGGCATCGGCAGTTAATTTTTTCACCACTTTCATCCAAACAGTATGTTCGTTGTTTTTTAGTTTGTCCATTTTTACTGCAGTAATCGCTGTCAATAAATCTTTGGCTTTCGCCGAAGTCAATTTGCTGTCACTTTTAATAAGCGCATCTTTTACAGTAAAATAAGCATCGTAAACAGATTGTAATTGAGAATCTGCCATTTCGATTGCTGTTAATTCAGTAGTATTGGTTTTTGCCTGAATTGTATTTGCGTTAAATACTATTGTAAGTGCTGTTGCTAAAGCTATAATTGATTTTTTCATTGTATATTATATTTGGTAAAGGATTATTTCCTTTAAAATTAATTAAAAAATTTGATTTCAAAAAGACCCAATATGGGCTGTCACAAATGCAATAATTATATTTTTGGCTTCAGCCAGATAGAAGTAAATCCCGAAGAAATAGTAGAATTACTATAAGATGAAATAGTATTTTTTAAAGAAAAATTGAAAACATCGTTTTGCAAATCAAAATCATTTGAAGTTAAAAAGATGTTTAATGTTGAGGTATTACAGCCAGAATGACGGCACTTCCCATCACAATTACGTTTTTCTTCTTTTGAAGTTTTCTTTTCACAGCACTTTTTTGAACAGCTGTTTTCTTCTTTAGCGGTAATTTCTTTAGAGTGTCCAGTATGGCATGCGTAAGTATAACTCGGGTTCAAAAAGAAACTGAGTATTATAATAAGCATCATTATATGGATTTTCTTTTTCAAAGAAATTGTTTTTAGTAGCACAAATTTAGCTAAAAATGTTTGAGGAAATAACTTTTTAAGATTTCGCTAACTAGAGTTTTTTGAAATCTGTCGGTTTCATGTTTTTACGTTTCTTGAAATAATTGGTTAAATGGCTTTCGTCGGTAAAACCAAATTCGTACGCAATCTGTTTAATCGGCAATTGATTGTTGTGAAATCTTTTTTCGATTAAAGTCAATCTTAAATTATGAATGTATTCGCGATAGCTAATGCTGAAAGTTCTTTTGAAATAAGCGCTAAAATAGGTTTGCGCAATATTAAAATGTTCTGCAATAACTTTTACCTGAACCAATTTGGGCTGATAAATATTCTGATGAATATAATTGGCAATTTGCTCACTATCAAAATGAGCCGATTTCATCTGAAGGTTCATGCAGCGGATGGTTTCTTTGATTAAACCAAAAATCGAAAGAATCTGATAAAATACAATCGGAGAAGAGGTAACATCGATATACTTATCATAGGTTACAATATTTTCGACAGTATTTTTTAAAATTGTTCTGCAAGGTTCATCAAATTTCAAAACCGTTTCTTTTAAGATTTTATCGCGCATGAAACTTTCGGGAGTATTCAATAAAAATTCATCGCAAGTTAAATTCTGTTTAGAATTGAAATAATTGTCAGTGAATTTGATAAAGATGAATCGAGTGCTTTTCTTTATGTCAAAATAATGTTCATCGTCTGGCGAAATCACAAATAAGTCGCCCGCTTTGTAAGGCAGAAGATTATTATTTAGATGATGAATCCCGCTTCCTTTCTTAATGTATATGATTTCGTAATACGTATGTGTATGTGGAGGAAGGTGAAATTTTTCTTCTTCAAATTCGTCAAGGACAAGCGTTTTGAACTGATTTAATTTCGGCATAACTTAATTATACAATTTTATATCACAAATATACAATTTTTAATTCGCTTAACGGTGTTAATTTTGCGTCGTAGAAATCTATTCCTTTCTACATTGAATCAAAATGAAAAAAAGTCTTATTGCACTCTCTTTAGGAGGGTTAACTATTGGAATTACAGAATTTGTAATGATGGGATTACTCCCAGATATTGCTTCAGATATGAAAGTTTCAATTCCGGTTGCTGGATATTTAATTTCGGCTTATGCACTTGGAGTTGTTATTGGAGCACCTTTATTAGTAATCGCGGGAAGAAATTATGCGCCTAAAAAAATGCTTTTAATTTTAGCCCTAATGTTGGCTGTTTTTAATGCTTTGTCAATCATTGCTCCCAATTATAATGTTTTATTTGCATCTCGTTTTCTTTCTGGACTGCCGCACGGAGCATTCTTTGGGGTGGGAGCGGTAGTCGCAAGCCGTTTGGCAGATAAAGGAAAAGAAGCGCAGGCAATCTCGATTATGTTTGCAGGTTTAACAATTGCCAACTTGATAGGTGTACCAATTGGAACTTATATTGGTCACCACTTTATTTGGCGTTATACTTTTGTATTAATTGCTATTGTTGGATTATTAACCTTTTTTGCTATTTATTTATGGATGCCAAATCTTGAAAAAGGAGAAAGTGTAAATATGAAAACACAACTGCAATTTTTTAAGAAAACCGAAGCTTGGCTTATAATAGGAATTACGGCAATTGGTTTTGGAGGTTTGTTTGCTTGGATCAGTTACATTGCACCACTATTAATTAATGTATCTAAATTTTCGCCAGAAGATGTTTCCTCCATCTTAATTCTTGCTGGATTAGGAATGGTGGTTGGAAATTTTGTAGGAGGTAAGTTGGCAGATCGTTTTTCGCCAGCTCCCACAACTTTGGCTTTACTGCTTGTCATGTCCACCGATTTAGTTTTAGTTTACTTTTTCTCATTCAATCAATACATGTCCTTATTTCTGACTTTCTTGACTGGTGCTATTTCGTTCTCTGTTATTGCTCCAATTCAAATGCTGATGATTCGTACTGCAAAAGGAGCAGAGATGATTGCTTCAGCTTCTCTTCAAGGAAGTTTCAATATTGGGAATGCTCTAGGTGCTTTTCTAGGCGGACTGCCCTTAGCTGCAGGATTTAGCTATTCTTCTCCTAATCTTATTGGAGTAGTGATGTCGATTATCGGAATGATTATTACATTCATATTGATGAGATTACATCAAAAACAGGTTCAAGTTCAGCCGATATAAATCTAGAAATAATAAAATTTTAAGCCCTTAACTTTTGTTTAAGGGCTTTTTTTGTGCTTGTAAAGACGTAAACTTATAGTCAAAATTACTTTTTGGTTTATTCTGCAGGTTTCATTTATAAGTAAAATCATTGTAAATTTTAAAATATTCCTGAAGTTTCCCATCTTTTTTTAGCTTGATTTTAACTTTTTAAGTGTAAAAATAACACCTGATAATTTCGTAATTAATATTCATGTAATCGATTGTTTTTTTTGTAATAATAGAATCAAATGAACGATTGATAATAATATTTTTAATATTTTAAAGTGACATAAATTAGATATGTCATATAAAAAAGCGATAAAAATTTTATTATATAATTTATTTTAGGATTTTTTTGGGAAATTTTATTTTTCGTTTAAAAAAAATATTTATGTTTGTGTAATCGATTACAACTTTTTTTGACAACGTTCGCAATCGATTAAGTTAGATGATGAAAAAGGAAGTTAGAATAAAGCTTCAGTGAAGAGATAAATAAATTGCTGTTAAATAAAAAACCACAAATATTAAGTAAAAAATGAATTGAAAGTAACCACAAAAAACCACTTAAACCAACAAGAAAAACATTAATAACTTAAACAATCAACCATGAACTTTAAAGAACTATTAAACAAAGGAGCAAATTTTTGCTTTAAACTTGTTTTCTTACTGTGCTTATTGATCGGTAGTCAAGTACACGCGCAAGGCACAACGATAGAGGGAACCGTGAAGGATGCCGCGGGACTTTCTCTTCCTGGGGTAAACGTCTTAGAAAAAGGAACTAAGAACGGAACTTCTACCGATTTTGACGGGCATTACAAAATAAAACTAACCAATCCGAAAGCCGTATTAATCTTTTCTTTTATAGGGTTCCAAAGCATTAATGTTTCTACAGAAGGAAAAACTAAGGTAAATGCAACATTGATTGAAGATGCTAATAACTTAAATGAAGTTGTTGTAATTGGATATGGAACTTCTAAGAAATCTGATTTGACTGGTGCAGTTTCTACTATCTCAGGAGCAGACTTGAAAAAAGTGCCGGTAGCAAATGTTGCCGAAGCTTTAACTGGTAGAATTGCGGGTGTGCAAGTAACTGCTGCCGAAGGTTCTCCAGATGCAGATATTAGAATTAGAGTTCGTGGCGGTGGTTCACTTACACAAGATGCTTCGCCATTAATTATTGTGGATGGTTTTCCAGTTAATAACATGAATGATATTTCTTCATCTGATATCGATACGATGACTGTTTTAAAAGATGCTGCTTCAACTGCTATCTACGGATCACGTGGTGCAAATGGGGTAATTCTTATTACAACAAAAAAGGGTAAAGACGGAAAAATGGCAGTGAACTTTAATATGTTCTATGGCATGAAAACGATGGCAAAAGAAATTGATGTTTTGTCACCTGAAGATTATACGAAATGGCAGTACGAATATGCTTTACTTTCTCAAACGGGAACAAAAGTGCCTTCTAACCCAGATTCATACACTAAGTATTTTGGAAATTGGGAAGATCATGACATGTACAATGGCTTAAAGGGAGATGATTGGCAAAAACAGATTTTTGGGCGTACAGGTGAGGTTCAAAGCCGTGATTTAGGAATTAGAGGAGGTACAGAAAAGTTGAACTACAATTTTAATTATGCTCATTACGATGAAAAAGCAATTATGATAGGCTCAAACTATAAAAGAAATAACCTGTCATTAGCTTTAAAAAGTAAATTAACTGATAAGATAGATGTTGGTTTTACTATGCGTTATTCAGATACAGAGATTGACGGTGGTGGTGTAAATGAACAAAACGAGAAGTCTTCATCAGATTCTCGTATGCGTACTATCGTAGGTTATGCACCGCTTCCAGTAGCAGGTTTAACATCTGAAGATGTAAATGGAGACGGGTCAGATATGCTAATAAATCCTTTTACGTCTGTTTCGGATAATGATCGTCAGCAGCTTCGTAAAAACTTTAATATGCTAGGAAGTTTTGGATGGCAGATTGTAGATAATTTAAAGTTGAACGTAGATTTAGGTTTGGATAATTTTAATAATCAGGACTATCGTTTTTATGGGCTAACTACTTATTATGTGGCTAATGCGCCGCTAGCTACTATGCAGAATATGCCTGCAATGATTATGTCAGATACTAAAGATAGACGTTTCAGAAATGCTAATACGCTGACTTATGATTTCAAGAAAGTAATGGGAGAAGATCATCATTTGAATGTTCTTGTTGGGCAAGAAAGCATCGAATACAATTCGAATATTGTAACTAGCACAATACATGGATATCCAACGTTTTTTGATTTTGATCAGGCAAAAAAATTAACAACGCAAGGATCTCCGCAATCAGTAGATAATTACTATAGTCCAGATGATAAATTATTATCATTTTTTGGACGTGCAAATTATGACTACAAAAATCGTTACATACTTTCTGCTACATTTCGTGCCGATGGATCAAGTAAATTTTTATCGCAAAATCGTTGGGGATATTTTCCAGCTTTTGCAGCCGGATGGAAAATCTCAGAAGAAAGCTGGATGAAAAACCAAAGCTGGTTAAGTCTTCTAAAATTAAGAGCAAGTTATGGTGAGGCAGGAAATAACAATATTCCTGTTGGTCAGCAGATTCAAATTTTTCAATCTACAGCAACATCATGGATTAATGGCGTTACTAGTGTTTGGGCTCCTTCAAAAACAATGCCTAATCCTGATTTGAAATGGGAGACAACAGTAACTCAAAACTTTGGTTTGGATTTCGCATTTTTCAAAAATCGCTTAAGTGGTAATTTTGATATCTATAAAAATATTACAAGTGACTTATTAATTAATTTCCCTGTTGCAGGATCTGGATACGATTTCCAATATCGTAATATGGGAGAAACTCAAAATACAGGTTTTGAAGCTACTTTAAATGTTGTGGCTATTGAAAAAGCTAAATACGGATTGAATTTTTCATTCAATATGGGAATAAACAAAAACCGTATTAATTCATTAGGTACTATGAATGATTTTGGACAGGCAACAGGATGGGCTTCTTCACAAATTGGAGACGATTACCTTATAGCAGTTGGTGGTTCATTAGGTAGTATGTATGGTTATAAAAATGATGGAAGATATGAGGTTTCAGACTTTGATTATGTTGGAGGGAAATATGTTTTAAAAAGCGGAGTAGTTAACACATCTACTTCTTTGGTAGGAGACGGAAGTTCTCTTAAACCAGGAGATATGAAATTGAAAGATGTTAATGGAGATGGAAAAGTAGATATAAATGATAAAACAGTTATCGGAAATGTTAATCCTAAAAGCTACGGTGGTTTTGTAATCAACGGAAATGCTTATGGATTTGATTTAATGGCGGCTTTTAACTGGAGTATTGGCAATGATGTTTATAATGCCGATAAAATTGAATTTTCAACAGCTACTGCTTCAGGAAAGTATAAAAACTTAAACTCTACAATGGCAGATGGAAAAAGATGGACAAATCTAGATCCAGCAACTGGCCAATTAGTAACGGATCCTACTGCATTGGCAGATCTTAATGCTAATACAACAATGTGGTCGCCATATATGAGATCTGCTATTTTTACAGATTGGGCAGTGGAAGATGCGTCGTTTTTAAGATTAAATACTCTAACATTAGGATACACAATGCCTGAAATGTTTACATCTAAACTTTCAATTTCTAAATTGAGATTTTATTTGACAGCAAGCAATGTTTTTGTTTGGACTAACTATTCTGGTTCTGATCCAGAAGTTTCAACCAAAAGAAAAACTCCATTAACTCCTGGAGTTGATTCGAGTCCATATCCAAGAAGCAGACAAATGATTTTTGGATTGAATCTTAATTTCTAATTTAAAAGACTACACAAAATGAAACATAAAATATTAATAGCGGGATTGATTATTTCAGGTCTATTTAGTTCTTGCCAGCAATTTGAAGATGACTATTTAGATGCGCCTGCACAATCAACATTAGATGCTTCTGTAATTTTCTCTACAGCAGGACTTGCAAAAGGAGCTATTGACGGAATAAAAGTGCCATTTGCGGAGACTAACTCTTATAGAGGAAGATTTTTACCTTATTATGGATTAAATACAGATGTAGAATGGTATAATACTTCGCAAACAGCAGGGGATAAGGCAGATTTGTGTGTGTATGATGCTAAGCCAAGTAATACTGAGATGAATACCACTAATAACGCTTATGCCATGATGTATTCAGGTATTGAACGAGCAAATGTTTGTATTCAAGGTATACGCCAGTATGGAAATCCTTCACCAGGAACAGAAATGGGACAGCTATTAGGAGAAGCTTTAACGCTAAGGGCTATTTACTATGCTGATTTACTTAAGTCATGGGGAGATGTTCCAGCTCGTTTTGAGCCTATTACAAGCGCCACTTTATATTTGGCTAAAACCAATAGAGACATTATTTACAAACAACTAATTGCAGATTTAGGAGAAGCATCGACATTAGTGGCTTGGCCTAACGAAACAGCTTACACAAGTACAGTAGAACACGTAAATAAGGCTTTTGTAAAAGCATTTAGAGCGCGTTTGGCTTTGGCTGCAAGCGGTTACCAGCAATATCCTGATGGAGTAAGAAGAAGTAATGATCCAGAACTTTCAGTTGCTAATATGTATGCATTAGCTTTAAAAGAATCTCGTGAGGTAATTCAAAGTGGTTCTGCTCGTTTAGAATCTACTTTTGAGGGATTGTGGAGAAAATACAATGAAGAGAATACTGCTGCAGGAGGAGAATCTCTTTGGGAACTTCCTTTTTCTGATGGACGTGGTAGAATGTTATTCACTTTTGCTGTAAAACACACGGCTGCGGTTGACCAATTTCAAGCTAATGGCGCTAACCGTGGAGGTGTAGCAGGTCCGTTGCCATTTGTTTTTTACGATTACGATCAAGCAGACGCTCGTAGAAATGTGACTTGTGTCCCTTATAAATACGGTGCTGCAGTTAATGGTATTGCTAAACAAGAATTAGGAACTTTAGACACATGGTATTTTGGTAAATATCGTTACGAATGGATGAAACGTTATGTAACATCTACGAATGATGATGGAGTGAATAAAATGTATATGCGTTTTGCCGAAGTACTTCTTATTGCGGCTGAAACAGCAAATGAATTAGAAGGGCCAAGTGCAGCAATGCCTTATTTGAAGGAAGTTCGCAGGAGAGCATTTTCTTCGGCAGATCAAGCTGTAAAAGTTGAAAATTATGTAAATGCCTTAACGAGTAAAGAAGCAATGTTTAATGCGCTTGTTGAAGAAAATAAATTTGAATTTACGGGAGAAATGGAGCGTAAACAAGCGCTTATTCGTTGGAATTTGCTTAAGGCAAACTTAGACAAAGCAAAACAAAAAATGGCAGAATTATCGGCTCGTACAGGACAATACGCAGATGTGCCGGCTACTTTGTATTATAAATATCAAGCGGATAATGTGAGTTTAGATATTTACGGTCTTAATAGAGGAGAAACCACAAATCCAGGAGCAGCTTATTCATCTACGCCATGGACTTGGACAGGAACAGCTGCAGATGCCAAGATAGCCTCACTTTATAAAGTAGGAGTGAACCCTGATAATAGACAATTCTGGCCAATTTGGCAAGTGTTTATTGATGGAAGTAATGGTCAGTTAAAAAATGATTACGGTTATTAAAATCTTTCAAAAAATTAATAATAAATTATTATGATGAAAACATTAGATATATTTAAAGGTTTAATAACTGTATTACTTTTTTCAATTGCGGTTTCAAGCTGTGAAAGTTATAATGAAGCGTTGTTAGACGGTATCGGAAATACAAGAGAATTTTCTCCAATTGGACTGACAGCAAAAATTAGAAACTCAACTACGGTTGAATTAAACTGGACAGTTAAGGCAGAAGAAAATCCAGATCATTATGTAGTGGAATTTAGCGCAGATGATCCTGAGTTCAAAACTATTTATAAAACAATGAATGTTGATGCTTCTCAACTTCCTGTGCAAGTAGCATTAGAAGGAGAAACTGTTTACTATATTAGAGTAAAAGCAGTTAGTGGTAAAGGATTAGAAGATTCTAAATGGTATGTTACGACAGCTACAACATTGACAGAACAAATTTTCTTTCCAGTCCAGGATGCAGATATTGAAGCAACTCAGGTAACTTTAAGATGGACTCCGAATAGTGCTGTAACTCAAATTTCTGTTCAGCCAGGGAATATTACTCACACAATTACAGCAGAAGAAAAAACTGCTGGAGTTGCAACTATTACTGGTCTTACAGGTGAAACTGAATATACAGCAACTTTGCTTAACGGAACCAAGAAAAGAGGAGTCGTAACTTTTAAAACTGGAATTGATGTAGGAACTGGAATTTTAGTAAAAGAAACAGATGATTTGAATGCTAAAATTGCAGCGGCAGCACCAGGAGCTGTATTAGTATTAATGCCAGGAAATTATACAGTGTATAAAGGTGAAATCATTTTAAGCAAAGCAATAACAATAAGAGGATTGCGAGTAGGAGATAAGCCAAAAGTGTACTTGAAATTTACACTTAATCCAGGTGCTACAGACTTAAGTTTAATAGATTTGAATTTGAACGGCGAAAAAACGCTTACAGATGTTGTTAGATATAACCAAACAGGTACTTACGGAAAGCTGTTAGTAAGCGGTTGTAAAATTTATGACTATTTGGGGTCATTTGCAATTGCGGCGAGTACAGTAGGTGCTAAGATTGAGTCTATAACTATAGACAATTCTGAACTTTCAAATATTGATACAGCATCAACAGGAGAATTTATCGATTTTAGAATTAGTTATGTTGCAGGAATCTCTTTAACAAAAAGTACATTCAACAATTGTGCACCAGGAAGAGCTTTTATTAGAGAAGATGCAACAACTGCATTTGGAACTGGTCTTACGACAAATACATTAATCGATGGTTGTACTTTCTATAATGTTACCAATACTACTGCACAAAGTGGATATCAAATACTTTATATTCGTTTTGCTAACAATGCTACAATTGTCCGTAATTCATTATTTGCAGAGACAATTGCAAGATATGCAAATCAAACTACTACGACAGCACCAACATTTGCAAATAATAATTATTACAATGCGGCAACGCTTAATTTGGCAAGTCCAACAGCCCCTCTTAAATCAGATAGTGCTGGAACTTCATTGAATCCACAATTCGTGGATGCCGCATCAGGTAACTTTAAAGTTCAAAATCAAACAATAATTGATAAAAATATCGGTGACCCTCGTTGGTTAAAATAAAATCGTGGTTGATTAAATAGAAAAAGCGGGATACAATTTTTTTTTGTAATCCCGCTTTTTAGTTTTTAATTTGATCTTTATCTGCTTTGATACAATTTGATTACAAATAAAGACCTATAAATTTTATTCCAATTCGATGCAATCAAAAACAGGATTGTCTTCAAGCAAAGCAGCAACATTCAATTCACTGTCAACTCTCAGAATATTATCGCAATCTTCGAGATCAAAATTCCACAGAGAATTAGGCAATAATTCATTTAAGAGTACAGAAGCCGATTCAAATTTGGCTTGGGTATCAACGGAGGTTTTAAAAACATAAATCATAGTTTGCATTTTTGAGGAAGCAAATTTCTGAAAAACGTCTACATATTTGTTAGGATTCTTTAATCAATAATTGGGACTTATCAATCAATTTTCGATATCGAATAGGAGAAATTCCTTCTGTCTTTTTGAAAAAACGGCTAAAGTAAGATTGGTCTTCAAATCCTACCTGTGTTGCGATTTCCCCTACTGAGAGAGTGGTTTGAAAGAGTAAATATTTTGCTTCGAGCAATATGTTTTCGTCAATCCATTTAACGGCAGATTTTCCTGTAATGGTCTTGACACATTTATTCAAATGGTTTGGAGTGACATTCAATAGAGAAGAATAGTAATTTACCTGATGTTGGGTTTTTATATGATCATGAATTAGTTCTTTGAATTTTGTTGTAATGGCTTCCGCAGCGGAAATATTTTTCACAGTTTTTACAGCATTTTTATTCATTTCATAAAATAGCGTAATCAGATACGATTGTACTATATTTAAATCTGTAATCGTGGTCTCTGAATATTCCTTTTTCAATCGCTCCAATATGTTTGTAATGGGAGCAATATCTTCGAGAGCCAGTTTGATTTTCGGATTTCCAGAAATCTTCAAAAAATCAAAATCATTCAACAATTCACGGCTGCCGTATTTCCGAATTAAAATATCGGGATGAAATTGGCAGATATATCCTTTATGTATATTGTTTACGTTATCAAGCGAAAAAATCTGACCAGCGGGAACCATAATCATTTCGTTATCGGTGGTGATATATTCCTGATGTCCCAATTTCATCTTGTGCTGTCCCGAAGAAATAAAAATTAAAGTATGGCAGGAATGTTTAGAAGGCGGAACAGGATGCTGCATCTGCATCATTTCTTCGATTTCAAGACAGAAAAAATGATCCGAATTTGACTTGAAAAGCAAATGAATAGGATTGTCTTCTCCTAGAAATTTCTCCCGAAAGCCTTTTGGATTGTACGTTTTGATTTTTTCAGTCTGCTTTTTTTTCATTTTAATAATATAATCTAAAATCAAGCAGTTTGCATAAATTGTAATGTTTCGTATAAAGATCCTCAACAACCTCAAACAAATTGTCGTTTTCTTGATACAGACTAAAAAATGCTTTGTCAATAGTACTGCAACTGGCAATTTTATTATAAGTAGAACCATACCCAGAAATAGCTCTAGCGCCAGTAATATCTAAGAAATATTGTGCTTCTTCTTCGTTTAAATCTAAAACTTTAAGATTGGCAAAATGAATGATTTTCCCTTTCATTTTTCCTTCAAACAATTCGGCAATTTCTTCTATGCTGTAATAATAATCGTGAAGGCAGATGTTGTTTTCCTGACCTGGCATTGCCAAATAAATAATTTCGTAATCTTTGAAATTATGATCTTCGTAAAGTAAAATATTCAAACTTTCTTCTAAACCTTCAATCGTATCGCAAGTTTTATGAATGCTAGAAATGCCTTGGTCAATTGCCAGTTCTTCCAGACATTTTACCACATGGGTTGGGCTATGATCGTCTATATCTCGAACGCCTTCTAGGCAGAAAATAAATTTTTCATTATCCATGCAGTTATACTTTGGATTTAAACTTTTTTAGTGGTTTTAGCAAATGTATTTTTTATATCATTAAATACAATAGAGAAAACAGACTTTAACGTCTTTTTTGGATTTTAATATAGGTTAGAGCTACGTAAACTTTTAAGCGTATTTTTGTAAACCGAAAATAATTTACGCATGATACAAATTAACCAAACAGCATCATTTGCTGTTGAAGATATATTATTCTGTTTTGCGCTCGAATCTGAAGCAGCAGAAGTTTTTAAAGGACACAATGTTTTAATTACTGGAATCGGAAAAGTAAACGCAGCTTATGAGCTGACAAAAGCCATTCTAAAGAAAAAGCCCTCTGTAATTATAAATCTAGGTTCGGCAGGAAGCAGCTGTTTTCAAAAGGGCGACGTAATCTGCTGTACCAAATTTGTTCAAAGAGATATGGACGTTCGCGGTTTAGGTTTTGCATTATACGAAACGCCACTTTCTGGTTTACCGCCAGTTTTAGAATATGGTTTGTTAATGGACAATCTTCAAGAAGGAATCTGCGGAACGGGAGATAATTTTGAAATGGGACATTGTTCAGACGCGTACAATGTGGTCGATATGGAAGCTTACGCTCTTGCTATGATTGCCATGAAAGAAAATATTCCATTTTTAAGCTTAAAATATATCTCTGATGGAGCCGATGATAATGCTGCAGAAGATTGGACAGTTCAGGTTCATAAAGCGGCGATTGCTTACGGTAAAATTTTGGGATTGATAAAAGAATCAGAAGCCATTTCTTAATTGAAATGGCTTTTTTATTTAAATTGCAGACACAGAAACTCAAATATTTTGCAATAAATAATTATGGAGGATTTTATTAAAGAGCTTTTAGGAGATGATCTTGAAATAGTTAAAAAAGTAGATTTGAATGATTTTATTTTTGTTTTTTTTCAGCCCAAAGGATATAGCAATCCACATAAGGATGAAAGACTGAATTTAGTATCAAGTTCAGGCCCCTTAAAAATAAATATAAAGACAAGGGAATATGAATTTACTCACATATATGAGTTTTATTCAGAATATGGAGATAACGAAATAATTTTTCCAAAAAAAGATGAAGTTCCTCTTGATTGGGCAGAGGTTCTTTACAATATTAAAATGAGAGAACGTTTTAATTCAGAAGACTTTTTTTTACTATTAAAAAACTATAATCTGCCTCTTGATAGTTTTGATATTTATAGTATTAATAGTCAAGATACTATTGAGATTGAAATAAAACATGATGAAGCTGTTAACTATTTAGTAGAGTTTCTCGAGAAAAATAATGGCAATTATATAAAAAAACACACCAATCATTTTCTCATACAATTAGATCTCTAACTTTTCTGTAATAATTAGATGAAGTAAAAAAACAGGAGTATTCCTAACTCCCACACTTTGAAAAGTGTTCTTGAAATAACTTAAACACGCTACGCAAATGTCTCTGACTTTGAGTTAGTCAGTCGGAGTGATCTCAAAATTTAAAAAATACTCTTAGAAATAACTCAATAAAAGTACATCTACACCCCTTAAAAAGAAAAAACTCCCTCCTTTATTTTTCGTAATAGTGGTATTTTGCAGTGCATTCGATTGATTTTTTTCATAGGTTTATTGAAATTAAATTACTCGGGCGTTTATTCTATTTTGTTTATGAAAAACATCAAAAACTGCATTTTAAGTCTTATTCTATTTTTTGCGACTGTTATCAGTTCATTTGCTCAAAGTTCCGATTTGTACTTTGATCATATTAACTACGATAACAGTTTTTCGCAGAGTATGATTTCGAGTATTCATCAGACCCAAAAAGGTTTTATCTGGATTGGAACGGCGAATGGTTTAATCAGTTATGACGGATATGATTTTCTGCGATATGTTTACAATAAAGATATTCTGAACAGCATCAGCAATAATCATATAAATGTAATTCTGGAAGATAACGAAAGACAGCTTTGGATTGGAACCAATAACGGATTGAATCTTTTTAATAAAAATGAAAAAAACTTTTTGCGCGTTGATGTTCAGAAGATAAAAGGCGGAAGAAACTATATTTCATCCATAATTCAAGACGATCAAAACCGAATTTGGATTGGAACTTTTGGCGGAATCAAACGCCTGAACAGACAGAAATATCTGTTGGAAGAAATCTCAAACGATCATAATTCACAATTCAGAAAAAGTAGGGTTTTGTCTTTGTTTTATGATCGAACTTACGGAGTTTTAGTTGGAACATCCAAAGGTTTGGAATGTTTTGATCCTAAAAACGGTTCGAAAAAAACGCTTCCAAAAGTTTTAGCAGAAAATGAAGCTTTACTAAAATCAAAAATCTGGAAAATTATTAAAGAAAAAAATGGCGATTTATGGTTTGCTACCGAAGCCAATGGTGTTTTTCATTTTGAGATCAGCAAAAATTCTGTGACCAATTTTCTTCTAAATGCAAATAACAGAAAAAGTTTGTCTTCCAATTGGGTAAATGACATCGTTTCTATTGATGACAATACGATCTGGTTTGCCACAAAAAATGGTTTATGCATTTATAAAAAAGACAGAAATGAGTTTACAAAATATGGGCATAATCCGTTACAGAATTACAGTCTTTCTGATGATGATGTCAAATGTTTTCTAAAAGATCGTCACAATGATATTTGGATAGGTACGAATGGAGGAGGAGTTAATTTTTTCCAGAAAACGAATACCAATTTCACAAATATTAGAGAAGTCATAAAACCAAATTTCGGACTGAATACAGCCTTTGTTAATGCTGTTATAAAAGAAAATGACGGATCTGTTTGGGCTGGCACCAATGGCGGAGGCTTAAATTATCTTGATTTTAAAAATAATAAAAATGCTTCTTATCAAATTGAAGCTCATGATTTTGACAAAAGCGTGAACATGATAACGGTTTTAGCGAATCAAAACGAACAAAATTTGTTTTGTGGAACTTTCAACGGGTTATTCAAATTCAATAAAAACACTAAAACATTTCAGTTTATATCGCTTTCGCGAAAGGATTCCAAAGAAAGAGAACGTCCGATTACCTCTTTATTGATGGATAACGGAGATCTCTGGGTGGGAACAAATGGCAACGGATTGAAAAAAGTAATGCCTGATGGAACGGTCGAAATTTATATGGCCGATGGTTCTGCCAATTCGCTTAGTGATAATTTCATTACAGATATTGCAAATAGAAAGGACGGACTTTGGATTGCCACACAATACGGTTTAAATTATTTCGATAAAAAGTTAAAACAAATTACCCGAGTTTTCAAAGCAGGTCCTAAAAGCGGTTTGTCAAATAATAGTCTTACGGTCATGTTTACTGATTCTAAAAACCGATTTTGGATTGGTGCAGAAAGTGGAGGCGTAAATATTTTTGACGAAAAAAAAGGCCGTTTCTTCGAAATCAACCGTTCGATGGGTTTTACAGATGAAACCATCAAAAGTATTTCAGAAGATGCCCAAGGAAATATCTGGATTAGTGACAATAATTTGCTTTATAAAATCAAAACCAAAAATGTAAAACCTGTTCCTAGTATTAAAGATTTTGAAATCACTTCTTTTTCTTCGAATGATGGTTTGAAAGTAAAGCAATTCTCAAATAGTTGTAGCATAAAACTAAATGAAAAAGAACTGGTTTTTGGATGTTCAAATGGTTTAATCATTTTTAATCCTTCCAAATTAATTAAAACAAAAGATAAATCACCAATTGTTTTAACCAAGCTAATTGTTAATAATGAAGAAATTAAACCTGGAAATAAAGAGGTTTTTTTGGAAAAAAGGATAAGCGAAACTTCAGAAATCACTTTAAAGCACGATCAAGGATACATCGGATTAGAGTTTAGTGCGATGAATTTTATTTCGCCAGAAAAAAATGAATATGCTTATAAATTGGAAAGTTCATTTAATAAAGACGAATGGCATGTGATAGGCTCACAGCATTATATTAACTTGACTAATTTGAATTCGGGAACTTATCTGCTGAAAATTAAAACGTCTAATGGAGGAGGAGAGTGGAATCCGACAATTAAAACTTTAAAAATTATCATGTTACCGCCTTGGTGGAAAACTTGGTGGGCCTATTTGTTTTATATCGCACTATTGGCTGGTGCTTCGGTTTTATTATTCCGTTTTTTAAGAAATCGAGAATTATTAAAACAAGCTTATTATTTGGAACAAGTTGAAAAAGAAAGACAGGAAGAATTGTATAAAATGAAATTGGATTTCTTTACCAATGTTTCTCACGAAATTAGAACGCCTTTGACATTAATTAGCGGACCAGTTGAAGAACTTCTGAGCGGTGCCGAAAAAGGTTCAAATCTTGAGCATAAACTGAAAACCATTAAAAGTAATTCTGATCGATTGTTAAAATTGGTCAATGAATTAATGGATTTTAGAAAAGCTGAAAAAGGAAGTATGAAAATCTATTGCGAACAACAGGATATTGTTTCATTTTGTTTTGATATTTACGAGTCGTTCCGCGGAATTGCAGTCGAGAAAAAAATCGATTATAAGTTTGTTCTGAATATTAATACGGCTTTGATTTATTTCGACAAAAACCAAATGGAGAAAGTAATCTACAATCTGCTTTCGAATGCTTTTAAATTTACCAGTAAAAATGGCCGTATCACTCTTGCGGTAGAACAAAAGGAAGGTGAAGATTATATCGAAATTAAAGTCAAAGACAATGGAATTGGGATTCCAGAAAACAGAAAGAAGAAAATCTTCAAGAACTTTTTCCAGCTGGACGAACGCGGAAGCGCCAATTTAGGAAGCGGAATAGGTTTGGCTTTAAGCAAAAGCATTGTAGAGCTGCATCATGGCGAAATAAAAGTGCAGACAGAAGCCGATGCTAATTTCAATACCATATTTACAATCAAATTGAAGAAAGGAAAAGAGCATTTTAAAAAATCGCAGATTGTTGAAAATTCAGTTAAAATCGAAGAAAATGCAAATCCGATTTCGGATGTTAAAACTGAAATTGATCTTTATGAACCAGAATATTTGGATGATACGGAAAACACTTTTAAAAAGACCGTTCTGGTAATTGAAGACAATGAAGAAGTACTCTCTTTTGTGTATGACATTTTATATGCCGATTATAAAGTGCTGAAATTTACAAATGGAATCCAGGCGCTGGAATACATGGAAAAGGAAATTCCAGATTTAATAGTAACCGATGTGATGATGCCAGAAATGGATGGTTTTGAATTGTGTACGATTTTAAAAACAAGTCAAAATACCAATCATATTCCGGTTATTTTATTGACGGCAAAATCTTCGACTTTAAATAGAATCGAAGGGCTTTCGACTGGTGCTGATGCTTATATTTCGAAACCTTTCAGTATAGAAGAATTAAAACTTACGATTGCCAATTTATTATCTGCAAAAGAAATCATGCGCCAGAAATATGGCGACGGATTTATTGGAGATACAGAACAGGAAAATCTAAATACTCCTGAAGGACAGTTCCTCAAAAAACTGATTCAGATTATCGAAGCCAATCTTGACAATACCGATTTTGATGTAAATGATCTGGTAAGCGAAATAGGAATGAGCCGAACGGTATTGTATAAAAAAGTACAGTCCCTCACAAATCAGTCAGTGGCTGGTCTCATTAAAAATATGCGTTTAAAGAAAGCAGCGAGTTTATTGGCCGATACCAGTTATTCAGTTTCTGAAGTTGCTTATATGGTTGGTTTTAATGATCGAAAACACTTTAGCAAAGAGTTTAAGAAGTTTTATAATTTATCTCCGAGTGAATATAAAGGAGCTCAGAGTAAAGTTTAACTTCACTCCCGTAGCTATCGGGAGTGAAGGTTTAAGCAAAGTCCGCAAAGTTGAGATATTAAACTTTGCGGACTTTGCGCTTTTATTCCTTGCGAGCTTTGCGGTTAAATAATCGAAAAAAAATAACGCCTCACAATTTTTTAAGATTAATATTACGAATCTCGTTTTTAAAGGCTTTGTAAAGCATGAAATTCGCAAATAAACACATTCACGCCCCCAAATGCGAATGTTTTCCTCCCCTAAAACCATCATTTATTAGTCACATTTGCAACATAAATCATGACTGATTTCTATCTAACTAACCAAACAATTATTTTATGAAACAAAACAAACGTGTCAAGATGTTTTGCCGTGAAGGAAAATATCTAAAACTAGTTTTAGTACTGTTTATGTGTATTTTTTCGACCACAATTAATGCACAGGAAAGTCCGATTTCTGGAAAAGTAGTCGATAATGCTGGACTACCTCTTCCAGGTGTAAACGTCCATGTAAAAGGAAGCACAAAAGGAACCCAAACCGATTTCGACGGTAATTTTACGATTAGTACTGCCCCAAAAAGTACACTTGTATTCTCTTTCATCGGAATGGATGAGGTTTCGGTGGAAACCGAAAACAAGAAAAACCTAAAAGTAGTTTTAAAACCAAGTTCTCAAGCTTTAGACGAAATCATTGTTGTAGGTTATGGCACCAAAAAGAAAAGTGACGTAATCAGTTCTGTGGCTTCAGTAAAACCGGGAGATATGACTAAAGTGGCAACTTCTGATGTTGGAGAAATGCTTCGTGGAAAAGCAGCCGGTGTACAAGTAAGTTTAAATGATGGCGGACCGGGAAGTTCTTCTTCAATCCAAATTAGAGGAAAAAAATCGATTAACGGAAGTAACGAACCGATCGTTATTGCAGATGGAATCGTAATCGGAAACATTAACGATATTAATGCCAACGATATTGCTTCTTTGGAAATCTTAAAAGATGCTGCTGCACAATCTATTTACGGAGCAAGAGCTTCAAATGGTGTAATCTTAATTACGACTAAAAGAGGAAAAACAGGAAAAGCAAAAATCTCGTATAACGGTTTTTCTGGAATTCAAACCATCAAAAGAAATTTTGATGTTTACAGCGGAGAAGAATTTGCGCAGTTAAAAAGAGAAGCGTACAGAACAAGCAATGGCGGAGTTTACCGTCCAGACGATCAGGTTTTCACACCGCTTGAACTGGAATCTGTTCAATCTGGAAAATATATTGATTGGGAAAAATTGGTTTTAAGAACTGGTGTAACAAACAACCACAGTGTTAGTATTTCGTCAGGAACAGAGAAAACAAGTATTTTTTCGAGTATCAACTATATTAATACTTCTGGAGTTGTTCCAAATTCGGATTACGAAAAAGTTGCCATGCGTGTCAATGTGGATCAAAGAATCACAGATTGGCTGAAAGTTGGAATGAATGTTTCGCTTCAGTTTTCTGAATCTAACCGTCCGAATGTAGGCAATATTTTAAATAATGCAATTAATACATCTCCGTTAGGACAAGTTTATAATCCAGATGGTTCTTTCCGTTACCTACCGGGAGGAATTCAAGAAACACCAAATCCGCTGATTGATGTTTACGAAACCAATACTAATGAATTGAACCGTAACGACATCATGAATGTGTTTTTGGATATTAATCTCGCAAAAGGTTTTACCTATAAATTGAATGCCAGCCGCAGATCTTGGAATTACAAAGCAATGTCTTTCAATACTTCAAAATCACTTTCAGGAATTGCAAACTCAGGGCAAGGAAGCGGTTATATTCGTTTTCAGGATAATGTAGAGTATCAATTGAGTAATATTTTACATTATAATTTAAATGTAGCCGAAAAAAATCATTTTAACGTAACGGGAGTTTATGAACTTACCTCATCAGAATACAATGATTTTAGAAACTCTGCAAGCAGAATTCCGAGTGATATTCTTGGGATTTATGGTTTAGAAAGTGCGTTCTTAAATACGCCTGAAATTGGAGGAAATGAAAGATCGTTGATTTCTTTTGCCGGAAAATTAGAGTATGATTTTGACAGCAAATATTATTTTACAGTTTCAGGAAGAGCCGATGGATCTTCAGTATTTGGAGCCAATAATAAATGGGGATTTTTTCCGGCTATCAATGCGGCATGGAATGTTTCGAATGAAGAATTTATGAGAGAACACGTTCCTGTAATCAGCAATTTAAAATTGAGAGCAAGTTATGGTAAAGTGGGTAATCAGCCTCAGAATCCATATCAAAGTATGGCAACAGCGACACAGAGAGATTACATTATCAATGGTGTAAAAGTTTCGGGTTATGTCCCAGGTTCGCAATTGTCAAATCCAGATTTAAGATGGGAAACTTCAACACAGTTAAACTTGGCAGCTGATTTTGGTTTATTCAAAAACAGATTAACAGGAACGGTTGAGGTGTATAATACAGATACTTCAGATTTATTGATTTATGAAACGCTTAACGCGAATACAGGTTACACGACCAAACTTTCTAATATTGGAAAAGTAAACAACAAAGGTTTGGAAGTGACTTTAAATGGAGATGTATTCAAAACAAAAGATTTTAGATTGAATCTTGGAGCCACTTTTACTAAAAATAAAAACAGCATTGTAAGCATCTACGGAAAAGATGCAGACGGAGACGGAAGAGAAGACGACGCTGTTGGAAACTTATGGTTTATTGGAAAACCAATAGATGTGTACTATCGCTACAAAGCTGTTGGAATTTATCAGGAAGGAGAAAATATTCCGCTGGTAACTGGAACTACTTTATATCCAGGAGATATCAAATTATGGGATGCAGATCCGTCAAACGGAGCCAATCCGAATCCAGATCAAGACAGGGTAATTACATCTAAAATGCCAGATTGGTTCGGAACTTTTTCTGTGGCTTTAGAATATAAACAATTTGATTTCTCAGCAGATATTTATACGGTTCAGGGTATTACAAGAGATAATCCATTTTTATACGATTATGTGCGCGGAGGTTCTCTAAGAGGAGTTAAAAACGGTATCAAACAAGATTATTGGACGCCAGAAAACCCAGGAGGAAACTGGCCGAGGCCACGAGACGGAAATGATCCTCCGTATATCAATACTCTAGGATTGCAGGATGCCTCATACATTCGTTTACAAAACATTTCTTTTGGATTTAAATTCCCAGAGAGCACGCTAAAACCATTAGGATTAAGCAATATGAGGCTTTATGTAACAGGCAGCAATTTGGTTACTATTACAGATTACCAGTCTTACAGCCCTGAAAAAGAAATATACGATTATCCAGAACCTGTGACTTGTGTTATCGGATTACAGGTAGGTTTCTAAGGTTTAAGACATTCAATAAATAAAAAAATAACAAGATCATGAAAAATATAAATTTTCTATTTGTTTTGATTTTCGGACTTTCTTTAGGACTTACCTCATGCGAAGAGTTTCTGGAAGAAAACGTAAAAGATCAGGTTTCTGTAGATTATATCTACAATTCTCCAGCTGGTTTAGAAGTTGGAGTTAATGCACTTTACAACCAGATGCGTTATTACAATCTGCCATCTGGTGACAACAGCGATTTATGGGCCAATGTATTCTTTATGGTAGCAACCGATTTAGGTTTGCATAGAACTTGGAACACACCTTACGGAACAGGGCACAATCCACAATCGTTTACAGGTTCGAAATGGATTCAGGGATATAGAATCATTGATAGATGTTCGGCTATTATTACTTCAGCAAGATCAGTAAAAATGGACGATGTTGCTAAAAGAAGATTGGTAGCACAGGCAAGAGTCATTAGAGGCGAATTGTATTTGGATTTGAAACAAATGTATGGTGGAATCTTAATTGACACGATTCCAACAACACCACAAAACATCAACGATCCAGTCGAATATAAAGTAGCCAGCGATGCAGATGTTTATAGATTAATTGATGCAGATTTGGATTATGCAATCGCCAATCTTCCTTTTAAAGTAGATCCAGGACGTTACGGACAAGGTGTTGCGAGACATATTCGCGGGAAAAGCGCTTTATGGCAGCAAGACTGGGCAGAAGCTGCAGCACAATTTGATGCCATTATTAATGATGGAACTCACGGATTAGTTGCTCTTGCGGATGTTTGGGGACAAAACGGAAATCATAAAGAATCTCTTTTTACCTATCAAAAAGACTTTTTATTAGGGCCTGATGATAATTTAGCAGGGGGTGGCGGTTCTTGGTTGAGCAGTGTTTTTACACATAGAACTTATGAATTGAATGCAAGCGAATTGGTTCAAGATGTAGCTTATGGAGGTCAGGCTTTAGGTTGGTTTTATCCAAATAATTACTTGAAATCATTATACGACCAGGCAAACGACTTGAGATTTAAAACCTACTATTATTCAGATAATTATCAGGATTATAAAATCAATGTGCCAAGTAATCCAAAATTCGGACAGCCCATTACCAATCCAGCCATTGCAGCTCCAAATGGAAATTACAGAGCTTGGCATTGGAGTTTGAAAAAATACCACGATTCAGAGAAACTGCCAATGACTTCAAACAGCTACAAAGATTATATGTATTACAGGCTGGCTGAAACTTATTTATTGGCTTCTGAGGCTCATCATAATTTAGGGAATGATACAAAAGCGCTGGCATACTTAAACAAAGTAAGAAGAAGAGGTTATACTGGAAATCCTGAAAGTACCGTAACCACTTACGATTTGACAGCTTGGACATTAAACAACTATTTAGATGAATCAGCCAGAGAACTAGCTTTCGAAAACAACAGATGGTTTTTGCTGAAAAGGCTTGGGCTTTTGGTAGAAAGACAAAATCTCTATTTCCGTTCAAGTCCTTCCGGAACTATTTCTGGAGAAGTACCGCTAAAAATGACTCCAGCAATGGTAAACATGCCAATTCCACAGAGCCAGATTGATTTGATGGGAAAACCAGAAGGATTTAATGTTGGATATAATTAATTATTTAAACGCATAAAAAAACAGATTACCATGTGAATTTTAAATAAGTGAAACGCTTTTATGTTCAAAAACAAATCTATGTTTCTATGTGTTTAAAAAATCACACCCAAAAAGTTAAGGTTAAAAGTTAGTAATAACCCATCCGGAAGTTAGAATATCCTGATCTGACTTCCGGATTTAAAACAGACTCACAATGATCAATAAAAAATATATTCTTGGTATACTTACCGTTTTGTTGTTTGTATCCTGCAGCAACGACGAAAAAGTAGTTTTTATAAATGCAGATGAGGGCGATTCGGGAAATCCAAATCCGATTACGCAGACCTTAAAAGAAAAAGCAAAGTTTAAAATTGGCGCCGCAGTCAAAATGAAAGATTTGCAAAATGAAGCTAATTTTAAAAATGCCGTTTTAAAACATTACAGCCAGATTACAGCCGAATTCGAAATGAAAATGGCAAGTATTTGGACTTCTTCAACAGCATATAATTTTACGGCAGCCGATTATTTAGTAGGTTTTGCCAAAGACAATAATCTAGAAGTTCATGGACATACTTTAGTTTGGTACGATTCATTTCCAGAGTGGTTTAAAAATGCCAAATACGATTCAATTGCATTCGAGTCAAAAGTAAAAATTTACATCACAGATGTTGTTGGCCGTTACAAAGGAAGAGTAAAAAGCTGGGACGTTGTCAATGAAGTTTTTGCTGACGGCGGCGCTATGCGAAACGAAACAGTAATCAATTCATTATTTAAAGATCCAATCGGATTTTACGGAAGATGTTTCCGATATGCAAAAGCAGCCGATCCAGACGCAAAATTATTTTATAATGATTACAGCGTAGTTTTAGACGCAGGAAAAAGAGCTTCCATCAAAAAAATGGTAACCAGATTTAAAGCCAACGGAGTGCCGATTGATGGTTTAGGAGATCAGTTTCACTATGCAACAGATACCAACAGACAAACCATGAAAACTGGTTTTACAGATATGGCTTCAACAGGATTGTTAATTCATATTTCAGAATTGGATATCAAAGTAAATACAAGCAAATCAGATTCATATGTTTTTACAGATGCCGAAGCTCAAAAACAGTCTGAAACGTATAAGTATATCACAACCATGTATGAAGAATTGCCTCAAAATCAAAAATTTGCTATTTCCACTTGGGGAGTTACTGATAAATATACTTGGCTGACAAGCTTTTGGCATTACAAAGAATATCCACTGCTTTTGGATGCTGACTATAATAAGAAACCAGCTTACCAAGGATTTTTAGAAGGATTGAAATAATGAAGAATATAGAGAATAGAATATAGAAAGGAAGAGAAAAAATAAGATTTGATGAGAAGTCTTTTCTCTATAATCTCTGTTCTATTTGCTATAAAATAATAACCAAAAAACCGAAATCATGAAAATAAAACCAACCCATATACCCAAATTAAAATATTTCCTTTTAATGCTTTTTGTAGGTTTGCTTTCCTGCGAAGACGATGTACGGGAAGTGTACCTTTACAAAAAAGGAGAATTAAATGCAACTTCAACAAATACCTCTATAAAAGGAGGAGAAACAGTAACTTATACCGATTCGTCAACAAAAGTGCGTGCCATAAAATGGACTTTTCAAGGCGGTTCGCCAGGGGTTTCAATAGAGCCTAATGTTGAAGTAAAATATACCAAAGCAGGAACTTTTACAACTACTTTAGAAATCACTTTTGTAGATAACACCATTCAAAAGAAAACGTTCACAGTTGAGGTAGAAGCACCGCCAACACCACCAATTGTTATTCCAGCTGATGCACTTAAAATCTACTCTGAAAATCCTGATTTTACTAAAACCGCTCCCGTTCTAAATTGGGTTTCAAGCAATCAGTTTGTAATTAAAGAAGTAGCAACTGATGGATATGAAGGCGCTTACAGAAACTTTTCTCTTCCAGCAACACCGCCTGCAACAGAAGCGAAATGGGCAATGGCAATTTTACAGTTTGTGAATGTTACCGATATTTCATCTTACACTTATATCAATATGGCAGTAAGAACTACAAGTACTGGAAAAATCAGATTCAGAATGAAAGATGCTTCTAATACAGGCTACGTTGAATTTGATGCAACAAGCAATTTGTATGGACTAAAAAGAGATGGAAGCTGGAACATGGTTAAAATCCCGATTGCCGATTACAAAAAACAAAACCCTGCACTAGATTTAACCAAAATCAAAGATATTCTAGTATTAAGGAGCGTTGATCAAGAAGATGTAAGGGCTTTAAACAACTATACTTTCGATTTCGATCATATTTATTTGTCTAAGTAGTTTTTGTAAACACATAGTCCCGATAGCTATCGGGATAGGTTTTTCTAGACTTGAATAAGGGTTTAAAAACAAACTAGTTTCTAACACATAGCTAAACTTTGTGAATGTAGATAATTAAAAATCTGCAACATCTGCCAAATCTGCGAGAGAAATTTCCACTCGCAGATTAGCATATAAAATTTAGCTATGTGCATTTATGCAAGTGAAACGCCTTTTATACTCAAAGTAAATCTATCCCGATAGCTATCGGGACTATGTGTTAAAAAATAGTGACAGTATTTACTCTAAAAAAATAATTAAAAAATGAATTTAAAGAAACATTCCATTTGCGTATTATTCTGTTTTACAAGTTTAATATCGTTGAATGCTCAGAATAAAATTACTTATCAAAAAGTCGAAGCCAGACAAAATGCTTTAGATCCAAAATGGGTGGCTTATGATGCAAAAACTATTGATAAACTGCCTGGATTTAAAACAAAAAAGCAATTGCCAAGTTCGATTTACGGCGGTTCTAAAATGTGGCAGAAAGAAGCAACAGGATTTTTTAGAACAGAAAAAATAGACAACAGATGGTGGATTATCGATCCGGAGGGATATCCGTATATTTTTAAGGGTGTTGCCGTTTTCAATGCGGGGCGTTCAGTAAATCAGCAGAAAGCATTTGATAAAAAGTTCGGAAGCAAAGAAAATTGGGTAAACAAAGAATCAAAATTACTTCGAGATAACGGATTTAATGGCGTAGGAGCGTGGTCAAATGTTGATTTGGTTAGAAATGCAGAAAACCCACTAGTGTATACCGTGATTATTTCTCCAATGGGAATGTATCATGCTGATCATATTAAAAAATATGGAGGAAAATATAAAGAAGCGAGCTGGCAAAATTACCGCTTTGATTTGGTTATGGTTTTTGATAAAGAATTTGATGCCTACATCGAAAAATCGGTAAAAGAGATTTCTCAGTACAGAAATGATAAGTATTTGATGGGTTATTTTACAGATAATGAACTGCCTTGGTATAACGATGCATTAGATAAACATTTAACTTTATTGGCTAAAGATGAGCAGGGCTATATTGCTGCAAAAGAATGGCTGGATAAAAGAAAAGGTTTTAATGCTTCGGCATCAGATATCACTCAGGAAGACCGAATGGCATTTACGGCTTTTTATTTTGAAACGTATATGAAAAAAGTAACTGATGCGCTTCGAAAAGCAGACCCAAACCATATGTATTTAGGGTGTCGATTCAATCAGGATAAAGATCAGGAACTAACCAATCCGGAGATTTTTAAAGTGGCAGGAAAGTATATGGATATCATTTCGATCAATCATTACAGAAAATGGGAGCCGAGTCAGGAGTTGATGAATAATTGGGGCGAATGGTCAGGGAAACCATTTTTAATTACAGAATGGTACACTAAAGGAGAAGACTCTGGATTGCCAAATAATACAGGTGCAGGATGGCTGGTTAGAACACAAAAAGAAAGAGGACTTTTTTATCAGAATTTCACTTTAGAGTTACTGAAAAATAAAAATTCTGTAGGCTGGCATTGGTTCAAATATATGGACAACGATCCACAGGATTTAAGCACAGATTACTCAAATCGAGATTCAAACAAAGGAATTGTGAATAGCAATTTCGAACCCTATCAGCCATTGTTAAAAGAAATGAAATTGATTAATGATAATGCTTATGAACTGACGCGTTATTTTGATAAAATGTAATTTTTTTTTTAAACACATAGAAACATAGGTTTTTTAGACTTAATAAAGGATACTAAAAGAAACTAGTTTCTAACACATAGCTAAGCTTTGTTAGTGCTATGTGTATTTATGAAAGTAAAACGTCTTTTATGCTCAAAGAGAACTATGTTTCTATGTGTTTAAAAAATAAAATCTGCTTAATCTGCCAAATCTGCGAGAGAAATATCAGCCCGCAGATTTAGCAGATCAGTAGATAAAATCCAGCTATGTGCATTTATGAAAGTGAAACGTCTTTTATGCTCAAAGAGAACTATGTTTCTATGTGTTTAAAAAATAAAATCTGCTTAATCTGCCAAATCTGCGAGAGAAATATCAGCCCGCATATTTAACAGATCAGCAGATAAAATATAGCTATGTGCATTTATGAAAGTGAAACGTCTTTTTCTACACAAAGAAAATCTATGTTTCTATGTGTTTAAATTAATTAGATCCATATAATTAAAAATAAAAACTATGAAAAAAATTGTAATGCTGTGCTGTAGTTTTCTCCTTATGGGAAAAGCCATTGCACAGGAAATTCCGTTAGTTTCCAATATTGCGGCCCGAAACAATATTACTTTAAACGGAAAATGGAGTTATATCGTAGATCCGCTAGAAAATGGTTATTATGATTACCGCTTAATGCCTTTTAAAAACAACGGATTTTTCGAAAATAAAAAATGGAATACCACAGACCTAACCGAATATAATTTCGCAACCTCAGCAGTAATGGATATTCCGTCTGATTGGAATTCGAAAGATCAAAGGTTGTTTTTTTATGAAGGAACGGTTTGGTTTCAGAAAGACTTTAATTATAAAAAAGATGTAAAAACAAAAGGAATTCTTCATTTCGGAGCAGTCAATTATGACGCAAAAGTCTACGTAAACGGAAAACTTGCAGGAACGCACGTTGGTGGTTATACGCCTTTCAATTTTGATGTAACCGATTTATTAGTTGACGGAAATAATTTTGTAGTAGTAAAAGTCGATAATAAGCGCCACAAAGACAATGTACCAACGGTAAACATGGATTGGTGGAATTATGGCGGAATCACAAGAGACGTCACTTTGGCTCAAGTTCCGAATACGTATATCGAAGATTATTTGGTTCAATTGGATAAAAAAGAAAAAGGAAAAATTTCTGGCTGGATAAAACTGAATAGTGAGACAGCAAACCAATCTGTTTCGGTTTCTATTCCTGAATTGAAAATTAAAAAGAACATTACTACAGATGCAAAAGGAATGGCATATTTTGAAATAAAAGCCAATCCAGTTTTATGGACGCCAGAAAAACCAAAATTATATGATGTAACCATTTCTAAGGCCGATGAAAATATCGCGGATCAAATTGGTTTTAGAACTATTGAAACTAAAGGAAAAGAGATTCTGTTAAACGGAAAAAAAGTCTTTTTACGCGGCATCAGTATTCACGAAGAAGCGCCTTTTAGATCTGGAAGAGCTTGGTCTGAAGACGATGCCATAACGTTGTTGAATTGGGCAAAAGAATTAGGCTGCAATTATGTTCGCTTAGCGCACTATCCGCACAATGAAAACATGGTAAAACAAGCTGAAAAAATGGGGTTAATGATTTGGTCTGAGGTTCCGGTTTATTGGACAATTTCATGGACAAATCCAGATACTTATGCCAATGCAGAACATCAATTGCACGATATGATTTATCGTGATAAAAACCGTTGTGGAATTGTAATTTGGTCAATCGCCAACGAAACGCCACACGGAGATGATAGAGATATTTTCTTAAGTAAGCTAGCAAAATATGCACGCACGCAGGACAATTCTCGTTTAATCAGTATGGCAATGGAAGTGACTAAAAGTCCAAACAATATAAATACACTTCATGATAATATGAACGAGTTTGTAGACATTGTAAGTTTCAATCAATATTTGGGCTGGTACAGAGGAACAAACGAATCTTGCAAAGACATGCAATGGGTAATTCCCTACAACAAACCGGTTATTATCAGCGAATTCGGAGGCGAAGCCTTACAAGGTCGTCATGGAGATAAAAAAGAACGATGGAACGAAGAATATCAAGAAGAGTTATACATTCAAAACACACAAATGTTCAATAGGATTGAAGGCTTGGCAGGAGTTTCTCCGTGGATTTTGGTTGACTTCAGATCTCCAAGAAGGCAGTTGCCAAATATTCAGGATTTCTTCAACCGTAAAGGATTAATTTCAGATCAAGGAATTAAAAAGAAAGCTTTTTATGTGATGAAAGATTGGTACAAGCAAAAAGAAGAAGAATATAAGTAAGTAAAGCAAGTAGAAAACCTCCAAAGTCATTTTGATTATGGAGGTTTTTTTCTGTTTTTTCCTTAATTTTATTTGAAAAAATAGAAGACTTTTAATGGAACTAGAAATTGTCATAAGATTGCTTTTAGCAGCATTTTGGGGAGCTTTAATTGGTGCCGAAAGAGAATATAGCGGAAAAGCGGCAGGTCTTCGCACCACAATAATGATTTCAGTCGGAGCTTGTTTCTTCACTTTTATGTCCGAATGGATTGGCGGAACAGGAAATCCAGATAGAATAGCTTCTAATATTGTAACCGGTTTAGGATTTCTTTGTGCAGGAGTTATTTTTAGATCCGATAGCCATGTTACCGGTATTACAACAGCAGCAACAATTTGGTCGGTTGCAGCTGTAAGCATGGGAGTAGGAGCAGGATATTATTTTGCATCGGCTTGCGCGGCCTTAATGATTCTTTCTATTCTTACAGTGCTTACATTTCTTCAGGATAAAATTGACCTCATCAACGAGCATAAAACGCTTCGAATAACTTTTAAACGTTCAGACAATGGTCTCGAAAAATGCAAAGAACTTTTTTCTGCTAGTGGCGTAAAATCAAAACTGATTACGCAGCGCCGTAATTTGGATCATGTAGTTTTAGAATGGCAGATACACGGACCTAAAAAAAATATAGAATTTTTGTATGCAGCACTTTTGCAAGAATCTATTTTTGAAGAATTAGTATTATAACAGCAAAAAATATGAATTTTAGTTTACAACCCATTTTAGAAAATGATCTTTGCATTTTGTCTCCTTTAGAAGAAAACGATTTTGAAGCATTATACAAAGTAGCTTCCGATCCTAAAATTTGGGAACAGCATCCAAACAAAGACCGATGGAAAAAAGAAGTTTTCGAAAACTTTTTTGAAGGAGCCATGAAAAGTAAAGGCGCTTTTAAAATTATAAGTAAAGAAACAGGAGCATTTATCGGAAGTACACGATTTTACGATTTCAATCCAGAAGATGATAGTATTTTTATCGGCTATACTTTTTATGCGGTTTCATGCTGGGGAAAAGGCGTGAACCAAAGTGTAAAAAAGACCATGCTGGATTATCTTTTTCAATATGTTTCGAATGTGAAATTTCATATTGGTTCAGAAAATATTCGATCGCAAATTGCAATTTCGAGAGTAGGAGCCAAAAAAGTCGCTGAAGAAGAAGTGGCTTATTTTGGCGAAAAACCGAAATTGAATTTTGTGTATCAAATAAATAAAGAAGATTGGAAAAGACAAAAGCCTTAAACATTTCGTTTAAGGCTTTTGTCTTTATAAAATTGATTTTTATTTCACCAAATAATCAACCTGATCGGCTTCGCAAAGTCTGAAATAGCCAAAAGCAAAATTATTGGCATCAGAAGTGTTTACAATGTTTCCTCTAATGTTTCCTGGAGGAACAAGAAAAGGATTTGCGCTTGAAGCTTCCAAGATTAATTTCCAGTAGTTGTAGAAATTTTTAGAAACGCCTCTGTGCGTTATTTTGACAGTGTTTCCGGATTTCATGTCTTCATGAGAATATCTGGTGCTGATTTCGTTTCCATTGAAAAATTCGTCATTGGTAATTTCGTATTCCGGATAAATCAAGAATTCACTTTGGTAATCGGTTACGTAAAAATTAACTTGATCTGCTGGGTCATTGTAGTAGAATGTCAATTCAATAACATCTTCTCCACCAAAATCAGGAACTATTTTTTGTTCAATTTTATTGATTGGAGTGGCAGAACTCAGTTTTTCAACCGCAGTATAACTTTGTCCTTCGGCAGTAATAAACAACTTGTATTCCATGTCAACTACAGGGACAAAATTGGTGCATTTATAAACTCCAGCTTCGGTTTCGTTAAAGGTAAAAACATCTCCGTTACTGTTTTCAACTCGTACTTGCGCGCCTGAAACTTTTGGAGTTGTACCGCTGTAATAAGGAGCAGTTTTACTAATTTTTATGGTTTGTTCCTTTCCGTCAGTTCCTTTTTTCCAGATAATTTCGGCATCGATAACCAACTTGGTTTCTCCAGCTTCCAGATCCAGATTGACCACATCTTCGCATGACGCAAAAGAAAAAACAAAAAGAAGACTTATTAATGCCAGTGCTCTATTCATTATCGTATATTTTTTCAATTTATTCATAGCATTAAAATTTAAAATTATAAGAAACCCCAGGAACAATTCCGAAAATAGAAAGTCTTCTGGTTTCATTTGCACCTGTATCTTCATTGGTTGTAAAGCTCATAGAAGCCGCATTTTTTCTGTTGTAAATGTTGTAAAGGCTAAATACCCAATAGCTTTGCCATCCTTTCTTTTTGTCTGGTTTTGGCGTGTACGTTGCCGCCACATCTAAGTGGTGGAAAAGTGGCAAACGGTTTTCATTTCGCAAAGAATAATTTGGCACATGAATGCCTCCCATTTCATAATAGCCATTTGCGTACGTTACTGGCTGACCAGATTGTAAAGTAAAATTACCATTAAAAGACCATTTCGGATTCAATTCATAACTCCCCACAATGCTCAGATTATGCAATTTGTCATAACCAGATAAATACCAGTCGCCGTTGGCAATTCCAGGTTCTTCAGGAGTTCTTCCCGGAGTTTTTTGTTCAGCACGAGATAAAGTATACGAAATCCATCCTGTAAAAACGCCAGTGTTTTTTCTGAACAACAATTCCATTCCGTACGATCTGGCTTTTCCGTTTAAAATAACCTGCTCAATATTGTTGTTAGCCAAAACATCAGCGCCGTCAATATAGTCAATACGATTTTGTACATTTTTATAAAATAATTCGGTTTCTAAAGAGTAATCTCCGTCTTTGAAATTTCTAAAATACCCCATTGCATACTGATCCAAAAGCTGAGGTTTTGTAAAAGGTCCGCTTGGTGTCCAGATGCTCATTGGCAGAGGAGACTGTGTGTTTGATAAAATATGAATGTACTGCGCCATTCTGTTGTAACTTGCTTTTATAGAAGTTTCGTCGTTAAAGGCATAAGACAAAGCAGCTCGAGGTTCAAAATTATTAAACTTGCTGATGGTTTTTCCTTTTCCGTATGAAATGCTTCCGTTTGGCGTTCCTTCCTCATAAATTTTATACAACGGATTATATACTACCGCTTGACCGTTTTCGTAAGTGCTGATAGTTTCATCTCCTAAACGATAAAACATGCTGTAACGAAGTCCGTAACGGAAATTCAATTTCTCTGTAATCTGATTTTCAAAATCAACAAAAGCAGAAGCTTCTAATGCATATTTTTTGTCCAGCTGCATATAATTAAACTGCGAATCTGGAGAAGTCGGTTTTACAACTCCTGGGTTGAAATTGTAATACAAACCATCAATTCCGTAATTGATTTTGAACTTCTCAGACTGCTGAAAATTCCAATTGTACTTCAATCCGTAACTCGCAATATTGCTATCCCATTTAAAACTTTCAATTGGAATTTCTAGATTAAATCTGTAATCACTGTAGAAAGTAGATAAATTGCTGTTTACGCGGTCAGAGAATTTATGTTTCCAACTTAAAATACCCATTGTGCTTCCATAAGTGCTGGCAAAACGATCATTAATATCAAATATATCATTTCCAAAATAACCAGAAAAAGACAATGAATTCTTGGCATTAAAACGATAATTTAATTTAGCGTTCAAATCATAAAACATGGCAGAGTTGTTATTATCTGCCAGTTTCATGAACAAATGCGCGTACGAGGCACGTCCGGAAAGGATGAACGAACCTTTTTCTTTTTGCAACGGACCTTGAACTAAAAGTCGGCTTGAGATAATTCCGATCCCTCCGTTTACTTTATATTCTTCAAAGTCCCCTGTTTGTTGCGTAACATCGAGGACAGAAGAAACACGTCCTCCAAATTTTGACGGGATTCCTCCCTTATACAAATCTAAACCATTAACGATATCGGCATTAAAAATAGAAAAGAACCCAAACATGTGCGAATCGGCATAAACCGGAGCGCCATCCAAAAGAATCAGATTCTGATCGGCAGCACCACCGCGGACATTAAACCCCGAAGAAGCTTCACCTGCATTGGTTACTCCTGGCAAAGTCAAAATTGATTTTAACGGATCAGGTTCTCCCATTGCAACAGGAATTTTTTTGATTTCCTGCATTGAAAGCTTATTCACACTCATTTGAGTGGTTTTAATATCAACCGCTTTATTGTTCATTACGATAACTTCTCCCAATTGCTGGCTGTCTGAATCTATATTGAAGTTCACTTTGGTATCGTCTGAAACAGAAACACGTTTTTCTTCATTTTTAAATCCAACATAGCTTACCTGTACAGTGTAGGTTCCATTTGGGACATCAATGCTGTATTTTCCATTAGCGTCTGTTACAACGCCAGTTTCCAGTTCTTTAATAAAAATATTGGCGCCAATAACAGGCTGTCTTTCGTCATCATAAATGTGGCCGGTCAGCTTGCTTTTTTTTTTGGCTGGTTTCGGAGTCTGAGATTTCTGCTTAACAAAAATATTGCTTCCAACTATAGAAAATTGTACAATCGAAGTTTGGTTCAATTCCGTAATAAGCTTGCTCATTTCGATATTCTTATACGTGTTTTTTTGAGTAAAATACTTTTTATTGGTATCTATCTGATCTGTAAAAGCAAATTTAAAATCGGTCTGACTTTCAATCTGTTTGAAGAATTCTTTTAAAGTTACATTTTGATCTACAGTTACGGTAACGCTTTGGGCAGACATACATAAACTGAATAAAAAAAAGCACGCTGAAATTATATGCTTCATGAAATTTTGTATTTTTGAATATTATTAAATGGAATAACCTCGTGTTATCCTGAATTAGGAGGATGTGTAGTTTCGCGGCTTACATCCTTTCTTGTTTTTTATTGAAAAGTGATGTGTTTTAAATCTTCATTTATTTCAAAGTTTAGGTTATACATTTCGGATAGTAATTGTACAATTGTTTTTAAATCTTCTCTTTTATTGATTCGGATAGTGATTTTCTGATCGAGATTTTCTTTCGGAATATTGACTTTATAACCATAGTTTTCTTCAATATAATGACTGATAACAGACAATTTTTCGTTATCAAAATCTATAAAACGACTAAATTCTGATACTGAAGCAGTTTGGTTTCCGTATGTAAATTTTTCTCCAGGTTTCAAAATCCATTTTTGGTTTTGACCTTTTACATTCATTTGAACACTTCCTTCAAAAAGCTCAACGGTTACTTGTTTGTTTTCAGATTCTTTAACTGTAAAAGAAGTTCCTAAAACAGTAGTTGTGGTTTCGTCGCAAAAAACTTGAAAAGGATGCTGTTTGTCTTTTTTTACATTAAAATAAGCTTCGCCGTCAATTTCAATTTTTCTGTTTAAAGCAAAATTGTTCCCAAAAGAAATTTTAGAATTCGGACCCAATTCAACTTTTGAACTGTCTGGCAAGACTACATATTTTATGGCTGAGGTTGTGTTTTCAATTACATTTTCAGCAAGAACTATATTTTCAACAGCAGAATTTTGGTTAAAATAAATTCCAGTTCCAATAAGCGCAAAAAGTAAAACCGAAGCTGCTGCATAAAGATGCCAAGGCTTAAATTTTCTTTTTTTCTCAGAAAATGTTTTAGCATGAAATTGTTCCCATGAAGCTTCTTTCTCGCTGTCGGAATGAGATAGGGGAGATTCTTCCCATAACTTTTTAAACTCCTCGTCAAATTTCTCCTTATCCATTTTTTCTAGATATTAAATAATTTGACAATGAAATCCCTGTTTATTAAAAACACCGTAAACCATTTCTTTAATATCACGGTTGGTTTTAATTTTAAGGATGTTTTCGCGTCCTTGGCGATCAAAATTTATGATACAGTCAGAAATGATAAACTGTAAATGAGCTACAAGTAAACTTGCATCCTTTTTTGATTTTACATTAGTTTTATACGCTTCGATATGCATTTTTAGTTCTTGTTTTTTAGTATAACAAACGAGAACTAAAAAGTTCCTAATGGTTTTCGATTTTTTTTCGAATAAATTTACTGGCGAGATAAATATGATTGGCAATGGTCTTTTCAGAAAGATCCGTTAATTCTGCAATCTCCTTATAGCTAAGGTTTTCCAGTTTGTGTAAAGTGAATATTTTTTGCTGCTGTTCTGGAAGCTGATTAATGAAATTTTGAAGTTTTTCTTGTCGTTCTTCAAAAATTCCAGAGTCAGTTTCTTCATCGAGCATCTCAACTTGAGAAGGATCAAGCTGTACTACTTTGTTTTCTCTGTTCACATGATTGATGATAATGTTTTTGCAGATAACAAATATTTGTTTGTCAAACAACACGTCTTCGTTAAGCAGTTCTCTTTTATTATATAATCTTATGAAAGTTTCCTGAACAAAGTCTTCAGGAGTAAATACAGAAGAATTGAATCGTTTGGCAATATTTATAAGTTTATCGTAATAGCTAAAGTAAACTTCTTTAAAAGCTGCTTCATTACCTTTTTTTAAACTTAAAATAAATTTTTTATTGTCCATAACGAAAATATCGCGACTAGCTTCCTAGTTCTAAACTCTTTGGCTTCAATATTATTGTATTCAGAAATTGAGTAATCTAAATCAGGAATGTAATAAGTTACAAAGAACCGTAATTTAATCCAAGATTTGACGCTTTTGTAGATTAAATGTTACAATTTATTTCAAATAAAAACCCTTAACGGAAATGTCAAGGGTTCTATTTTTTTTGTTTTTTGATTCTATTAATCTAAAAATTAATGTTTAGCATCATTTGAATGTCTACTCTGTCATAAGAAGAAGAGATGCCTGTTATTTTTTTAAAACCTAATTTCTCATACAGTTTAATGGCAGGTTTTAGTTTAGTGTTACTTTCTAGATAAATTTTAGAAGCTCCTTTGTCTGTAGCCCATTTAATTGCCGATTGAGCCAGTAATAATCCGACACCTTTTCCTTGCGCTTTTGGACTTACAGCCATTTTTGCCAATTCGTAATCATACTCTTTTCCGTCACTTTTAATTAAAGCGCAAACACCCAAAATCTCATCGTTTAAAATGGCAGAAAAAATTTCTCCGCCTTTGTTTATTATATATTCTTCGGCATGATCTAACGCTTTCACATCATTTGGTTCAACTACAAAATAATTTGAAATCCATTCGATGTTTAAATCCTTAAAGCTTTTTTGATATTTAGGATTATAAGTTACGATTTCTACTTGTTCTTTATTTTTCATAATACATTAAATACTGTTTTATTACGCCTGTCTTAAAAAAGAAAATCCTTGAACATTTTATTCAAGGACATTTAATTTAAAGACTGTAAAGTTCTATTGTTGATTTTCTTTTTCCAAATCTGCAGCTGAAATCTGATCTAAGATATTGGTCTGATTTGGCGAAATGTAATTTTTGTTTTCAGTAACCTGTTCTTTCTTAAAAAGAAGGTCTAGTGCATTGTAAAGCTTTAATAAAACATCTTTGTCTTCTTTTTTAATATCTAAAGCAGAATTGAAATTAAAAACATAATTATTTGAATTGCGTACTTCTACTTTAATTGTTTTAGATGTGATTTTAAATTTTACTATGTCCATGTTCTGTGTAAATTACTTGTTGCAAGATACTAATTTAATAAATCTGTACTTAAAGAAGGGTTAATTTAAATAAAAAACCCTTAAACATTTCTGTTTAAGGGTTTTACCTTTTTGTAGCGAGGACGGGAGTTGAACCCGTGACCTCAGGGTTATGAATCCTGCGCTCTAACCAACTGAGCTACCTCGCCTGGACTGCTATCATGAATTCCTGATTGCGGGTGCAAAGATAGAAATAATATTAAAGCATACAAGCATAAAATGAAGAAAAAAAAATATTTTTAAAAATGCATTGTTTTTGGACATATATTCTTATATTTCGAAAAAAATTAAAGTAGCACATGGAGTCAAAAATACGTTACGAAATAGAGTTTCCGATCAATTCTTCGCCACAACTATTGTATCAATATATATCAACGCCGTCAGGTTTACAAGAATGGTTTGCTGACAATGTTAATTCGAGAGGTGAATTTTTTACTTTTATCTGGAATGATTCGCAAGAGAGAGCGCGTTTAGCTTCAAAAAAATCAGGAGAAAAAGTAAAATTCAAATGGGTTGATGACAGCAGTAAGGATACTGAGTATTTTTTCGAACTCCATATTTTAGTTGATGAATTAACTAAAGATGTATCGCTTATGGTAGTAGATTTTGCTGAAAAAGAAGAATTAGGAGAAGCTAAACAATTGTGGGAGAATCAAATCTCAGATCTAAAACATCTTATAGGATCTGTTTAGTAAAAGTCTATTTTATAGCTTATATTTGCCCTGAACAAAATTCAGGGTTTTTTTATGATTAATTTTAACGGAAACATTGGGCAAGAAGATAATATACTAACTCTAAACCGTGCCTTTTTGTATGGTGACGGAATATTTGAAACGGTAAAAATTGTCAATGGAAAAATCTTGTTTCTTGAGGATCATTATTTTAGGCTAATGGCTTCTATGCGTGTGGTTAGAATGATGATTCCGATGGATTTTACAATGGAATATTTTGAAGAACAGATTCTTAATTTGGTAAACGAACAAGGAATTGCAGCTTCGGCACGTGCCAGAATTACTGTTTTTAGAAATGATGGCGGTTTATATCTTCCAAAAAGCAATGATATTTCATTCTTAATCAACGCCATTTCTCTTGGGAATAAGGCTTACACTATAAATACAAGCGAATACGAAGTAGATTTGTATAAGGACTTCTATGTGACAAAACAATTATTGTCGTCTCTTAAAACGACTAATAAAATGATTAACATTACGGGAAGTATTTACGCGAATGAAAATGACCTTGCCAATTGCATTTTGCTGAATGACAGCAAAAATGTTGTAGAGGCACTTCAAGGAAATATTTTTATGGTAACGGGTAAAAAGCTTATTACACCTCCAATTTCAGAAGGTGCATTAAACGGTATTATGCGTAAACAGATTTTAGCTCTAGCTAAAAAAATAGAAGGCATAGAGGTTTTAGAAGAAGTAATTTCACCTTTTGATCTTCAAAAAGCAGATGAATTATTTCTGACGAATGTAATCACGGGGATACAGCCGATAACTAAATATCGAAAAAAGGAGTTTACAGCAAATCTGGCTCATTTATTAGTGCAGCGACTAAATGAATCCATTTCTGAAAATTAATTCAGATATGGATTTTCGGGTGCATTAGACCAAATAAGATAATCGCCGCCAAGCTCGATAATCTGCTCTTTCCAAAAATGAGTAGTAGATTTTCCGATAATTTTATTTTTATAATTATTATCAGCAATAATCCAAGAGTTTCCTTGCATCTCATTTTCAAGCTGATTTTCTTCCCAACCGGTGTAGCCTAAGAAAAAACGAATATTGTTTTTACTTATCGATCCGTTGTTTATTAGGTCTTTGGTGGACTCAAAATCTCCTCCCCAATAAATTCCATTTGAAATCTCAACACTATTTGGGATTAACTCAGGAATATTGTGAATAAAATAAAGGTTGTCTTGTTCTACAGGGCCTCCGTTATATATCTTAAAGTTAGCATCAATCTCGGGTATTAAGTCATTAATAGTATATTTTAATGGCTTATTAATTATAAAACCTATTGATCCTTCTTTGTTATGGTCTGCTAATAAAATTACCGATCTGTTAAAAGATAAATCTCCAATTATTGAAGGCTCGGCAATAAGCAGGTGTCCTTTTTTTAATTTTTCTGAAATCATACGGTTACAATTTTTATTAAATTTAATCATAAAAAAATTAAAATCACAAAAAAAATCGTTAAACCGCATAAAAAAACCTTCCAGATGGAAGGTTTTAATTATATTATAAGTTTAGGGAACTTTCTTACTTAGTTCACTGCACCTTCTAATTCAGCTCCTGCTTTGAATTTTACAACGTTTTTAGCTGCGATTTTGATAGTTTTTCCTGTTTGAGGGTTTCTACCATCTCTAGCAGCTCTTGAAGAAACTGACCATGATCCAAAACCTACTAATGAAACTCTTCCTCCTTTTTTCAAAGTAGTTCCTACATTACCTAAAAAAGACTCTAAAGCTAATTTCGCCGCAGCTTTTGTAATTCCTGCATCAGCAGCGATAGCATCGATTAATTCTGATTTGTTCATAATAATTAGTTATTAATTGTTGGTTAAAAAAAATTGTTAATACACAAATTTAGTAGGAAATCCGTTGCGTGCAAGTGTTTTCTTTATTTTTAGCAAAAATTGTTGATAACTTGCTTTTTTTGTTCATAAAGAGTGTTGTTTATCGATAAAAAACAGGTACAAACCCCTGTTTTACTGACCTTAATACACTTTTGCAGCATCCGAAAAACTCACTCCATTTAATAATTCTGAAGCGAGCATTCTCTTTTTTCCTGGAAATTGTAGACTTAATAACTGAATAAACCCATCTTTTATTGCAATCTTGATTTCTTTTTTACTGCTAATTAATTTCCCAATCTCATAAGAGTGTGATTCTGAGATTAGTTTACCTTCATAAATTTTAATGTTCAATTCTTCATTTTGGTCTTTCAAGAAGCACCAAGAAGCAGGATACGGACTTAAACCGCGAATTAAATTATTGATTTCTGCTCCAGATTTTGTCCAATCTATTTTACAGTTTTCTTTATTTAATTTATAAGCTGTTTTGATGTCGTCGTTATCTTCTTGAATGGTTGTTACGACATTTCCGCTTTCAATAACTTTCAAAGTGTCAATGACAGTTGTGCTTCCTAAATGCATCAAACGATCGTGTAATTGTCCTGCGGTTTCTTCTGGCTCAATATTAATTTCAGAATTTAAAATCATAGCGCCAGTATCAATTTTATCGTCAATAAAGAAAGTTGTAACTCCCGTTTTAGTTTCTCCGTTAATAATGGCCCAGTTAATTGGAGCCGCACCACGATAATTAGGTAATAAAGAAGCGTGAAGATTAAAAGTTCCTAAACTTGGCATTTCCCAAACCACTTTCGGAAGCATTCTAAAAGCAACTACGATTTGTAAATTGGCATTTAAAGCTTTCAAATCTGTTAAGAAATTTTCGTCTTTTAAGTTGGTTGGCTGTAGTAAAGTAAGGTTGTTAGCAAGCGCATATTCTTTTACAGCCGAATATTTTATTTTTTGTCCGCGCCCTGCTGGTTTATCTGCAGCCGTAATTACGCCCACAACTTCATAGTTATTTTTAATAATGGTGTCCAAAATGCCAACGGCAAATTCTGGCGTTCCCATAAATATAATTCTCAATTTCTCCATTATGATTTTAAAGTGTATTTATTATTCGCTTGTATAGTAATATGATTGTTTTCGAGCAATTCCTGAAGAACCGATAAAATATCTTTTGCATCCATTTTAATCTGGTTTTCAATTTCTCTCGAAGTCAGAGAAGCTGTTCTAAGCAAAGACAAAATCTTATCTGCAATCGAGTCAGCTTCTGTAATTTTCCCTTTTTGTGTAATGCAGTACGAACAAATGCCACAGTTTTCAGTTGTTTCTTCGCCGAAATAATCCAAAACCAATCTGTTTTTGCAAGTTTTGTTGTCTTTTATATAGTGAAGAACCGATAAAAGCTGTTCTTTTTTAACTTCGTTTTGTTTTTCTAAATATTTAGAAACCCTATTTATAGTAAGATCGTCTTCTCGGACTTCATTAAATAAAATAGTAGCATCGTTATTTTTAGATTTATATTCGATGATTTCCTTTTCTTTTAATTTTTCTAAAAGAGCAATAACTTGTTCCTCAGATCGATTTGATTTTTTAGCAATTAATCCCAGATTCAAATTAGATTTTACTTCATAAACTCCAGGATAAGTTCTTAAAATTGCCAAAATGATCTCTTCATCACTTGGGTTTAGGCTCATGTATCGAATCACTTCTTTAGATTCAATCAAAAACTGAATGCTGATTTTTTCTGAGAATTCCTGAGACATTGTAATAATTCCCTGTTGATTTAAAAACTGTAATGCATTGTATGTTTTAAGAGTAGGGAATTCATATTTGTTGCAGAAATGATTCAATTTAAACGAAAAAGATTCATCTAAACCTTCGCCATAAGCAATCTGAAAGTAATTGCAGAGTTTGTTGTACATGGTTTTGAGAAACTTTTTGTCTGGAAGAATGCTCAAAAACTGCTGTTCTGTCTGGATAGAATCCGAATTGTTATAAAGTAAAATCGAAAAAGCTTTAGCGCCATTTCGACCTGCGCGTCCAGATTCCTGATAATAATTCTCTAAGTTTTCTGGAAGCTGTGTATGAATAACCGTTTTTACATTGTCTTTGTCGATTCCCATTCCGAAAGCATTTGTGGCTACGATAACCTGTGCCTGCTCCGACATCCACAACTGCATGTTTTTGTCTTTTTCTTTTGCCGAAAGTCCGCCATGATAATACGTTGCTGTAAAACCAAGTGACTGCAATTGCGAAGACATGTTCAAACAAGCTTTGCGATTTCGAACATATATAATAGAAGGTTGCGGATTTTTTTTAAGAATCTGTTTGGTACGGTATAATTTGTCTTCAACTTCAAAAACCATGTAAGCGATATTTTTTCGCTCAAACGACTGCTGAAAGTGATTCGGATTTTTTAATTCTAATTGGGTTCTAATATCTTCAATAACTCTCGGAGTTGCCGTAGCAGTCAAGGCCAAAAACGGAATTTTAGGAAAGTATTTTTTCAGTTCCGAAATTTTAAGATAGGCAGGCCTAAAATCGTGGCCCCATTGCGAAACACAATGTGCTTCATCAACAGCAATTAAATTGATAGGTAGATTTTTAATGCGCTCCAGAATCCAATCTGATTGTAGACGTTCTGGTGATAAATAGAGAAATTTATAGTTTCCGTATTGGCAATTATCCAAAAGATCAATTAATTCTTCGGTATGAATTCCGCCAGTAAGAGCAATTGCTTTAATATCTCTTTTCTGCAGATTCATTACCTGATCTTTCATTAAAGCAATCAAAGGAGATATAACGAGGCAGATTCCTTCTTTCATCATCGTGGGAACCTGAAAACAAATTGATTTTCCGCCGCCCGTCGGAAGTACTGCAAAAGTATCCCGTCCTTCAAGGACAGAATCGATAATTTCTTTTTGCAACGGTCTAAAACTGTCGTGTTTCCAGTATTTTAGAAGAATATCCTGTGCTCCGAGCATTGCTTTAGTTTTAAAGTTAAAAATTTAGAAAACAGTTTCTAGTTTTGCAACTTTAAACCATGCTGCTAAATTTTGTCTAAGATATAAAGAATTCTGTTTTCAACTGTATCTTTAGGAACTTCGATGAGTTCGTAACCATATTTTTTATAGGTCTCTACAAGATGCTCTTGGATTTTTACTGCCTGATCAAAATTTTCATAACGCTCAGAATCACTTTGGTAAATTTCTTCCCAAGGCGGTAAAATAAAAGTTTTAGAATATTTATAGTCTTCGCATGCCTTAACGAAACTTTCTGGATATTCGTCGCCAATATAATCCATATAAGCTACCACATCTGGAATTCCACGGTCAATAAAAACCACATTATCAGGTTCTTCAAGAGCATTTTTGTATTGTTCAATACGACCTTCCAATAACATTTCGCTAAACAAAAGCGGCTGTTCTAAAAACAACTGCTCAATGCCTTCTTGTTGCGCTTTCATGGTAACCTGTCTAGAGATTTCTGGATAGCAGCAAAAGCCACGAGCTACCAATTCGTTAATAAGTGTTGATTTTCCAGTACCAGGTCCGCCAAGCAGGACTATAATTTCTTTTTGCACTATTCTAAAAATAAAGGGCAAATTTACCTAAACTTATTCATAATTAAAAAGAATTTTTACTTGAAGCGAAAGATTTGGCATTTTTAGCTAGCATGGGTTCCTGCTGTCCACTCCAATCTTTTGCTTTTTAAAGAAAAAAGCAAAAGGATTTCCGCTGCCATCAGGGCTAAATAGGAGAGATGGTTTTGTTTTTGGGATTGTTTTAAAAGAAGAAAGTCCCAGCGTGACGATATATTTATAGAAAGAATATACGTTATAAATCAAAAGCTCCAGGGGAGCGACACAATTTGGATAATTTACATGTCGCTCCGCTGGAGCTTTTGATATGCGGGAAATTTATTTTGCTATAAATATTTTGCTCCGCTGGAGCGGTTTTTATTTGAATTGCCGTTGGTTTTAACCAACGAGGTTATATGATTTTTTAAATCTCGGCTTTAACCTAATAAACTATTCACAAAATGAATACTTTCCTGAACTTTTCCCATTTTTAGAAGGAACAATCAAATGCGATTGGAATTTTTTACCATTCAAAACATCATTCACAAAATCCAAAACATATTGCTGTCCTTCATGGAAAAGATAACCCGAAAATTCATGTCCGCCACCGCAAAAAGTAATTAATTCAATGTCTTTGTGTAAATCTTTCATTTGGTTATATACTGCATAAGAACCAAAAAGAATCAGCCAGCCCGATGCATTTGTTGGACAAGAACGGTGTGAACCCGCAGCGTATGGAACGGTGTCGTCATTACTTCCATGTGCCAATAACATCGGAATCGCTTTTTCTTTCGTAATTAAATTAATGTCTTGAATAGCTCCAGAACCGCCTATGAAACCTTTGTATTTGAAGTTTTCAGGCAAATTGCTTTTGTATAAATTCATCAATTTATAATCCCAAAACGAAGCATGGAAACCAATTTCGGCTCCAGCACTAATTCCGGAAATAAAAATTTTTGAAGTATCAAGATTGTATTTGTCGGCATTCTCAATCATGAAAGCAGTTGCTTGCCACATGTCGCTTACGCCAATTTGTATCGCTTTTATTTTTTCGGTCAAAGTTCCTTTGCATCCAAAATCTTTTCCTTTCATATATAGGCTGTACGAAATACTCGCAACGGCATAGCCATTTTGTGCCATGAATAAACCAAAATCTTTTTCGCTTGTGCGCTCTCCACCAGAAAAACCTCCACCAAAAGCAAACATAATTAAAGGGATTTTCTCACCAGCTTTTTTCTTTGGCAGATATAAATCTAAATCTAGTTTTAAAGTGTCATTTTGGAAATAAGTGAAAGTTTTGACTTCTTGTGCTTGAACCGAATTTAAGGTAAGAGCGATAAAAAGTAAAAGGAATTTTTTCATTGTAATGTGTTTTAATCTCGCAAAGTCGCGAAGTCGCAAAGTTTTTTTTGCCACGAATTTTTGCTAATTTTTATTTTTTGATTTGCCAAGTTAACTAAAATTGGTGAAATTGAATTTTAAGAATGAATAATTTGTGTTAATTAGTGTAATTTGTGGCAAAAAAACACCCTCGTTTTTAGAGTCAAAAAATCTAAAATCTAAAATCTGAAATCTGAAATCAAAAACGTATATTTGCGTTTATTTTTAATTACGAATGGAGAACGATAAAGAAAAAAATACAGCCGAATTTTACGAAAGATTAAAAGTTGAGCTAGATAACGCAAATACTTGGCCTGCAGAATACTTGTACAAATTTATTGTGCCTTCTGTAGCAGATAATGTTGAGCGTGTAGAAAAAGCTTTTGATAGAATGGGGGCTGTTATTAAAACAACAAAATCTAAAACAGGTAAATTTACCAGTGTTTCTGTTGATGTTACTATGCACAGCTCAGATGATGTGATCAGTAAATACAAAGAAGTTTCTACAATAGAAGGTATAGTTTCATTATAAACTTATGATCGAAAAATATAAAAGAGAAGCCGCAAAAGATGTTGTGTACAATTTGGAATACAATTCTGAAAGACAGCGTTTAATTATTCCGGAATATGGACGTCATTTGCAAAAATTGATTGATCAGGCTACTGCAATCGAAGATGATGAAACGCGCAATAAAGCCGCAAAATACATCATTCAGGTTATGGGAAGTCTGAATCCTCATTTGCGTGATGTACCGGATTTTCAGCATAAACTTTGGGATCAGCTTTTTATAATGTCTGATTTTAAACTGAATGTTGAATCGCCATACCCGATTCCGTCAAGAGATGTTTTGCAGCTAAAGCCAGAGATATTGCAATATCCTCAAAATTTTCCGAAATACAGATTTTATGGCAATAATATCAAATACATGATTGAAGTTGCCAATAAATGGGAAGAAGGAGAGATGAAAAACGCACTTGTAATGGTAATTGCCAATCACATGAAAAAATCTTTCTTAAGCTGGAACAAAGACACTGTAAAAGACGATGTGATTTTTGAGCATTTATATGAATTATCTGGTGGTAAAATCAATTTATTGCACAGTACAGAAGAGCTGTTAAACACGACAGATTTAATGCGTACCAATAAACGCATGTCTAATAAAACAGCTTCTGGAACACAGCCAAAAATTCAGAATAACAAAAACAACAAAGGCGGTCAAAAAAAGAATTTTCAAAAAAACAATAATCAGAAGTAAAGAAGGGACTAAAGGGGCTAAGCTTCTAAGTTGCTAAGTTTTTTTACTTTGACACTTAAGAAAAACAAACAAAAACAAAAATAAAAAAAGCTGCTAAGCTGCTAAGCTACTAAGTTGCTGAGTTTTTTTACTTAGAATCTTAGAATCTCAGAATCTTAGAAACTTTGAAAGAACCTAAAAAAAATCTATGGGAATTTTTAAAATCGAAGGAGGAACTCCTTTAAAAGGAGAAATCACTCCGCAAGGAGCAAAGAATGAGGCATTACAAATTTTATGTGCCGTGCTTCTAACAGGAGAGAAAGTAAAAATTAATAATATTCCTGATATTATAGACATCAATAAATTAATCACTTTGTTGGGGAATTTAGGGGTGAAAATTCAACGTAACGAACCAGGTTCAATTACTTTTCAAGCTGATGAAGTTAATGTTGGATACTTAGAAACTGAAGCTTTCAAGAAAGAAGGCGGAGCGCTTCGTGGTTCTATTATGATTGTTGGCCCGCTTTTGGCTCGTTTCGGAAAAGGATATATTCCAAAACCAGGAGGAGATAAAATTGGTCGCCGTAGATTAGATACACACTTTGAAGGTTTCATTAACCTTGGAGCAAAATTCAGATATAACAGAGAAGATCATTTTTATGGAGTAGAAACTCCTGAAGAAGGTCTAAAAGGAACAGATATGCTTCTTGATGAAGCTTCTGTAACAGGAACTGCAAACATTGTAATGGCTGCTGTTTTAGCAAAAGGAACAACTACGGTTTACAACGCTGCTTGTGAGCCTTATTTACAGCAATTGTGTAAAATGCTGAACTCTATGGGAGCTAAAATCACTGGAGTTGGTTCGAACTTATTGACTATTGAAGGTGTTGAAAGCCTTGGAGGATGCGAGCATACAATTCTTCCTGATATGATTGAAATTGGTTCTTGGATTGGTCTTGCAGCTATGACAAAAAGCGAAATCACAATCAAAAATGTAAGTTGGGAAAACTTAGGGTTGATTCCAAATACTTTTAGAAAACTTGGAATTACTGTTGAAAAACGCAATGATGATATTTATATTCCTGCTCACACAAATGGGTACGAAGTAAAAACAGATATCGACGGTTCTATCTTGACTATTGCCGATGCACCATGGCCAGGATTTACGCCTGACTTGTTAAGTATTGTTTTAGTTGTCGCAACTCAAGCAAAAGGAGATGTTTTAATTCACCAAAAAATGTTCGAAAGCCGTTTATTCTTCGTGGATAAATTGATCGATATGGGAGCAAAAATTATGTTGTGTGATCCGCACAGAGCTGTGGTTATGGGTCATAATTTCGAATCTCAATTGAAAGCGACCACAATGTCTTCTCCTGATATTCGTGCGGGAATTTCATTATTAATTGCGGCGCTTTCTGCAAAAGGAACAAGCACAATCCAAAATATCGAGCAAATCGACCGTGGATATGAGCGTATCGATGAGCGTTTAAGAGCAATCGGTGCAAAAATCGTTAGAGCTTAAATAAAAGTTAGCCACGAATTCACGAATTTTTATTTTCAAAGTTTATAAAAAAATAATTCGCGAATTCGTGGCGAAAAAAATAGTCTAAATGACAAACGAACAAAAAGCTGTTAAAGCTACTATTTTTAGTATAATAGGAAACACCTGCTTGGCCCTTATAAAAGGCTTAGCAGGTTTTTTTGGCAATTCTTATGCCTTAATTGCAGATGCTATTGAATCAACGACGGATATATTTGCGTCTTTTTTGGTTCTTTTTGGAATAAAATATTCAAATAAGCCAGCCGATGAAAATCATCCTTACGGGCATGGTCGTGCAGAACCTCTGATTACGTTTTTGGTTGTGGGTTTTTTAATTACTTCGGCAACTGTTATTGGTTACGAAAGTATTGCTAATATTGGCACTTCGCACGATTTACCCAAATCTTGGACTTTGTATATTTTAGGCGCCATTATTATTTGGAAGGAATACTCTTTCCGTTTGGTTATGAAACGAAGCCGACAAACCAATAGCACATCTTTAGCAGCCGACGCCTGGCACCATAGAAGCGATGCCATAACTTCTGTAGCGGCTTTTATCGGAATTTCGATTGCTTTAATTATGGGAAAAGGCTACGAATCTGCAGATGACTGGGCAGCACTTTTTGCAGCGTTTTTTATTCTTTATAATAGTTATAAAATTTTCAGACCGGCGCTTGGCGAAATTATGGATGAGAATCTAAATGAAGATTTGGTTGAAGAAATCCGTGTTGTAGCACTTACAGTTCCCGGTATTTTAGGGACTGAAAAATGTTTTATCCGTAAAGCTGGAATGAAATACCATGTTGATCTTCATGCTATTGTTTCGGCAAAAATTTCGGTTAAAGAAGGGCACGATTTGGCACATAAACTGAAAGATACACTCAGAGAAAAAAATCCTGAATTAGGACATGTATTGATTCATGTTGAACCAGATGATTATCATTGAGAGGTTCAAAGTTGCAAAGTGACAAAGAAACAGAGCTGAAGTACTTTATGTATCCTTGACTTTGCTCAAACTGAGAAGTAGGCTAAAATTAAAACCCCCATTATTCTTCCTTAAGAATAATGGGGGTTTTAATTTTAGTTAAGAAAAAACTTTGTGCCTTTGTCACTTTGTGGCTTTGCATCTTAATCTATAATATTCAAAATCTTCAAGCCAAAGACAACGCCGTTTTGCTGAATGCCACCTTGATAAGAATGCACATAATCGATTCGGAATAATTTGAATTTTCCAAAACCTAGATTGTCTAAACCAACAGTAAACTCAGAGTATGGTTTTCGGTCGGGAATAGCCAAAGCATGAAAACCAATATTCATTGTTGACTTTAAAAGATTTAACAACGGAATTTTATTCATGATGAAGCCAGTGTCATTATATTCAGTGTGCATTTCAAAATAACTATCGTTTGTGCTGTTCGCATAATATGGCATCATGTTAAAGACATTCAAATAGCGATCACTTGTTCCGATATGAGTCTGGTTTCCATTAAAATGTCTATAATCGATAAACGAAATATTCTCGGCATTAAAGAATTTACCAGCTCTAAAATTGGTTCCTAAAAGACCTTTGTTTCCAAGCGACAAATCATATTGTACCGAAGCACCGATTCGTTCATATTCATATTTTTTTTCGCTTGCCGCGAATGCTTTTTCAAAAGCCAGATAAACTGTAGGATATTTATCGTTTTTAAAATTATATCTTCCGTCAGGTCTTGATATGTATTTATTTCCAAAGTTAATTCTAGTTGTTACAAGAGCTTTAAACAAATGATGCTGGTCAAAAGCTGGAGTTGTAAAATCGTTTGGCGCCAAAGGATTGTTCGAAGAATAAATATCATCTTTTTTAAAGAAAGAATAATCAGTCGTATTGAAAAGAGATTTACGCTGTTCGTAACCTATTTTTCCCGTAAGATTTATTCCATTTGCAACATCTTGTCCGTAATTGATTTCAGCAAATTCCAAGTTGTACAGCTTCATATAATTGTCTTTAAAAAACAAAGAACTTATAGAATTGAGAAACTTACTAATAGGTTCAGCACTGTTAAACTGAGTAGTTTTTACCCCTCCAGAACCCCATATTGTGGCATAATTTATAGTATTGAAACGATGGCTGAATTGGCCAATTGCACGAAAACGTTCATCAGAAAAGCCATAATTGAAAGTCGTGCTTATAGAAGTGTTTGTTCCTTTTTCTTCATCCCATTTTCTAAAAGAAAAGCCAGAATCCAAATTAAAACCCTGAACAGTATTGAAACTTAAAGAACTAATGTTCAGCAAGCCTTTATAGTCAAAAGAATATTTTTTGAAAGTATTTTTATAATCATAACCCAATAAAATATCCCAAACCTTAAATTTGTTGTTTTTGGCGTCAATAGAATCGGTGTATTTTTTTGATTTTCTAATAGTCTGCAGACTATCTTTCTTGGCATAATCTGAGCTTTCTTCAATAGTTAATGGAATTGGGCGAATTTCATTCCAGAAAGCATCATTTTTTTTGTTGGCATTAAGGTCAAAAGCAACAATTTCGTTTCCGAAAGTTTTCTTGTCAAAAGAATCGGGAAATTCATAATTTGAATATACATAATTGAAGTTTCCAGAAAATTTCACACCAAAAATACCCGCATTAAAAGAAAGCGTCTGTGCATTCTTAGACCAAATTTTATTTTTGGTATTGTAGCTAAAACTCTGTTTTAAAGTCATGGTTTCTGTAAACTCGTTTTTCATTCGATACCCTTTGATATCAAGATCAATGGCATAAATCGCAAAACTGTCATCTACAATATAGATGTAGCCTTCAAAAACAGGTTCTTTATCTCGTTTTGGAGTAACTTTGATTTTATTAATTTGCTGGTTATTGTCGTCATAAAAAGTGCTTTCAAGCTTATATTTGTAATAATTGAAAGCATTGTCGGCAATAGGAGAGATGAGTTTTACATCAAAATCTAAAGTATTGTCGTAAAAATCATAAGTCGATAAGGCAGCCGTATTATAGCTATAACCGCGATTGTTTCCTGAAATTTTAGAAGCAATAATTTTTTCCTTGAGTTTGTTTGGTTTCTCAAAAGTCACCTTCGAAATCGTCTCAGATAAATACAAAATTCCTGTTCCAGTAGAATCGAGATTTGAAGCCATGTCATCGCCCAAATCTACTTTTTTGCCTAGAATTTTTTTAGGAAGATCTTTAACCTTAAACATTCCTTTCGAATAATAATCGGCTGTATAACGTCCGGTTTTATCTGAGTTTTCTTTTTTATGGGCTATTGCGCTTTTTATAATAGCATTTGCAGGATTGTTTTTAGGATCAATGATTACTTCATTTAATGCAAAACTTTCTTCCTGAAGGCTAACATCTATATTGACTATTCTTGTTGCGGCCAGAACAGTTATTTTTTTGGTTTTATAACCTAAATATTGAAATGTGATGATGTTTCCGCCAATTTCTTTTACGTTCAGCTGATATTTTCCCTGTTCATTTGTAGTGGTTCCAGCATAGGTGTTTTCTTCAAAAACGGATACAAAAGGAAGTGGATTTCCCTTGTCGTCTGTAACTGTTCCTCTTATTTGAGCAAAATTGGAAAGTGAAAAAAATAGAAAGGCAAATAAAGTATAGTTTCTCATGCAAATGTGGTATATCTTACAAAAATATAATAAGTTAAATCTGAGCTTATTAATAATTTGTTAAATTGATGAGAGTGTATCATTCTGCGAGAAGTCAAAATTTTCCCTCAGAATGATAATTACATTATAAAAAAGATTGAATAGCCAATTCGTAACTTTTTAGTCCGAAGCCTAGAATAACACCTTTTGCATTTCCAGATAAATACGATTGATGTCTAAAGCTTTCGCGCGCATATGTATTTGAAATATGAACCTCAATGACTGGCGTGGTAACGGCTTTCATTGCATCGCCCAAACCGATGGAAGTGTGTGTGTACGCTCCAGCATTCAGAATAATGCCATCAAATGAAAAACCAACTTCTTGAATTTTACCAATCAATTCGCCTTCAATATTGCTTTGGTAATAAGAAAGTTCAATGTTTGGGAATTTTTGTTTCAACGTTTCAAAATAATCTTCAAAAGTTTGGCTTCCGTAAACTTCTGGTTCGCGTTTTCCTAAAAGATTCAAATTTGGTCCGTTAATAATGCAGATTTTCATAAGTTTTTTATTTTGAGATATTGACTTTGCAATTGATTTTTGCAATTGTCATTGAACTTTGTAAAAATAAAAAAACCGCACTAATAAATAGAACGGTTTTTATAAAAGTATGTGATATTCTTTTAGAACATGAATCCAGCTGAAATCTGGAATACTGAGTTTTTAATATCTGCATTTTTAGATGCCTCTGTTAAACCTAAACCGTAACGACCTTGCAAAAAGATGCTTTCAGTAAGTTTAACTCCTAATCCTGCGTTAAGACCAAATTCAAAAGTTTCACCATTCTTAACATCAAAATCATTTCTTTCACTAACTAAGAAAGAAGCCTGCGGACCAACTTCTAAGCTGAAAGTATTATTTAAATAGAATTTAGCCATTACTGGTATAGAAATATATCCTAGTTCATTTTTTACATCTTCACTTACTTCACTAAATTTATAAGATGCACCAACAGTAGAGTATAAAAGCTCTGGCTGAATAGAGAATTTGTCTAGTAATTTTACTTCAGCTACCAAACCAGCATGGTAACTAGTAATTCCATCTTTATTAATTTGGTCTGGAAAGTCTCCAGTTTGACTAGCAAAGTTAACCCCTGCTTTTACCCCGATTTTTAGTAATTGTGCTTGTACTGCCGCTGATGTTGCAATGAACATTACAGCTGCTAAAATTATTTTCTTCATAAAAAGGTTTTTAAAAATTGGTATTTTAAAATGTTATTTAAAGTTCAAAACTACATATTTAGCATTTTATTGCATTATAATTTGGATTAAATAATTACTAAAATTCCCACTCAAATTGCTTTTTCTTGTCTCATAAATGCCTTTTCTTCTTTCAATGCTTTGATTTTCAATTAGTCTATATCGATTTCATTTTTGTCTTATTTTAATACTTTTTAAACTTATTGCGGAGTTTATTTTGTAAGTCTAATCTTAGTTTTGTCGAATATTAATCAAATAATATTTTAAAAATTATGAAAAAAATTGTTTTGGCTGCTATTGCAGTATTAGGCTTTACATTTGCTAATGCACAAACGGGAGGATTCGCAAAAGGAGATACATTTATTTCTGGAGCATTGAATGTGAATTCAGAAAAAACAGGTGATGCTAAAAGTAGCGGTTTCACAATTGAGCCAAAAGTAGGTTATTTTGTTACTGAAAATATTGCGATTGGAGCAAAATTAGGATTTGGTTCAGACAAAGTAGGGGATGATAAAACAAATTCATTTACTGCTGGGGCTTTTGGTAGATACTATTTTACACCTGCTTCACAATTTTCAATCTACGGACAAGCGGGTCTAGATTTTACAAATTACAAACACAAGCCAGGAGATTTTAAATCAAATGAGATTGGAGCTAACCTTGGTTTAGGTTTGAGTTATTTCTTATCTAACCATTTTGCAATCGAAGCAACTTGGCTTGGTTTAGGATACAGCGTAAACAACAATGGAGGACATGGAGCTGAAAAAACTAATTCTTTTGGTTTTGGAACAGACTTAAGAGATGTAAGCTTCGGAGTTGTTTATAAATTCTAAGTTAAAGAAACAGTTAGTTAATTTTAAAAGGCCTTCCTTAATTTTAGGGAAGGCTTTTTGTTGCTGGAGAATTCTAATTTTAACTTGAGTTAATCTAAAATTAACAATTAGCGTAATAGTTACTATTTTATTTGTTAAATTCCTAATGTAGAATTATGAAGAATATTTTTATATTTGACTCGATTAATTAACCCAAAACAAATTAGAATGAAAAAAATTATCTTATCTGCCATTGCAATTATGGCTTTTGCATTCACACATGCTCAGTCAACAAGATTTGGAGTAAAAGGAGGTCTTAATATTTCAAGTATTGTTGGAGGAGACGTAGACAATACTAAATCATTAGTAGGATTTCACGTTGGAGGCTTAGCTGAAATTCACGTAGTTGAAAAGTTTTATATTCAACCAGAGCTATTGTTCTCTGCTCAAGGTGCTAAATTTGACGGACCTTTTGGATCTGACGCAGACTTAAAATTAAATTATTTAAACATTCCTGTATTAGCAAAGTATTACATTGTTGACAAGAAGTTCAGCGTAGAAGCTGGTCCACAACTGGGTATTTTACTATCAGCTAAATCAGATGGAGAAGATTTCAAAGATTATACAAGATCAACAGATTTAGGCTTTAATTTAGGAGCTGGCTATGATTTTACTGAAAATTTCTTTGTAGGTCTTCGTTACACTATCGGTTTGTCTCCTATTTCTGATAGAGATATTGATAATTCGGATGATTATTATGATAGTGCGAAAAATGGTAATTTCCAGATTTCTTTAGGATATAAATTTTAATGCATTATTGGAATGCATTCCAAAAAACCTTCCCTAAAAAGGAAGGTTTTTTTATAAACGAATGTTTTATTGAGGGAATGAAGGCTTTTTAATAAGTATATATTTATATTTGAATCTCTATTTAAACCCAAACCAAATTAAAATGAAAAAACTTATTTTATCGGCCATTGCGATTATGGCTTTTGCATTCTCAAATGCCCAAGAAACAAGATTTGGAATAAAAGGAGGTCTTAATCTTACCAATTTTACTGGAGATGTTGACACCAATATTAAAGCTGGTTTTCATGTTGGAGGTTTTGCTGAAATTAAAATTATCGAAAATTTAGCCATTCAGCCAGAGCTTTTGTTTTCTACTCAAGGTGCTAGATACAATATGATTGGTGGTAATCAAAGCGGGTCTTATAAGTTGGATTACATTAATGTACCTGTTTTGGCTAAATTTTATGTTACGAAACAATTTACCGTTGAAGCAGGTCCGCAGATTGGATTCTTAGTTTCTGCTAAAAATGAAGATAGAGATATTAAAGATGCTTACAAAACTGCAGATTACGGATTTAATTTTGGTGCAGGTTATAATTTTACAGATAATTTTTCTGTTGGCTTACGTTATGCAATTGGTCTTTCTGGAATATTTGACCGCAATTACGAAGATTTTAGTGATTATTATGACAGTACAAAAAACAGTAATTTCCAGATTTCTTTAGGATATAAATTTTAATGCATTATTGTAATGTATTCCAAAAAACCTTCCCTAAAAGGAAGGTTTTTTTATGCCAAAAAATCACTTACTTTGTGAGTATGAATTGGAGCAGATATATAAAAGATTATCAGTCGTATTTGAGGATAGAGAGAGGCTTGTCTAAAAATACGATCGAAAATTATGGTTTTGACATTGAACGTTTGTGTCTTTTTTTAGAAACCAATCAAATTGATGTTTCACCAATAAAAATTTCTGATGAAACATTACAGCAGTTTATTTATACAGTAGCTAAAGAAGTAAATCCGAGATCACAGGCGAGGATTATTTCTGGGCTTAAAAGTTTTTTTAATTATCTGGTTTTTGAAGATTATAGAAATGACAATCCTTTAGAATTAATTGAGGCGCCAAAAACAGGCCGAAAATTGCCTGATACTTTATCGCTTCAGGAAATTGATGCGCTGATCGAAACAATCGATTTAAGCACCAATGAAGGCGAGAGAAACCGCGCAATGCTCGAAACTTTGTATGGTTGCGGATTACGTGTTTCTGAATTGATTACGCTTAAAATTTCAGATCTTTTTTTTGATGAAGGTTTTATTAAAATCACGGGTAAAGGAAATAAAGAAAGATTTGTTCCAATTGGTCCTCTAACTCAAAAGTATATTGATATTTACAAAAATGCAGTCCGTTCAAATCTCAATATAAAAAAAGGTGCCGAAGACACTTTGTTCTTAAACAGACGTGGAAATCAGTTAACGCGTGCCATGGTTTTTACTATTATCAAAGATCTTGCTCAGAAAATGGGACTTAAAAAAAGTATTAGTCCGCATACCCTGAGACATTCTTTTGCGACTCATTTGCTTGAAAACGGCGCTGACTTGAGATCAATTCAATTGATGCTGGGTCACGAATCTATTACAACAACTGAAATCTATGTGCATTTGGATCGCAGTTTTTTAAAGGAAGTAATGCATAGCTTTCATCCTAGAAAGTAATTATTTTCATAATAGCCTATGTTTTTGTTGTGAAAATCCATATATTGTGTTAAAATATTGTTTTGATTAAGTAAAGACGTTGACAAGTGAGTTTTGTTTTTTGCTTTTCGGAATAAGTTTGAATATCTTATTTACATAAAAGAGTAACATATGGTTTTTGATTTATATGGAAACGAAGATTGCTTAGAGGTAAATAATTTTTATAGAAAATTGTTGGCCGAAATGCCGGACTTGCTTTTTCAGTTTGTTATTGATGCTGATAATGATTACTCGTTTCCCCTTGTAAGCAAATCGGCAGACGAAATATTTGAACTTTCTGCTGCAGATTTTAATAATGATATAAAGCTTATAGTTTACGATCGAATTTTACCGCAGGATCGCGAACTTTTTTTTCAGTCTTTAGTCAAAGCCAGAAAGGAAATAAAATCTTGGGAAATAGAGTTTAGAGCTACTCTTCCTAAAAAAGGAATTCGCTGGTTTAAAATTTCTGCAAAAACAGAATCTGCGGCAAATGGAAATGTGATTTTCTATGGTCATGTTTCGGATATTACCGAGTTGAAAGATAAAGAAGAGAAGCTAAGGATTTCGGAAGAGCGTTTTCAATTTGCCTTAGATGCTTCTACTGCTGGAATTTGGGATTGGGATATGGTCACCAATAGGGTTTTTTACTCTTCTCTGTCTCTTAAAATTTTAGAATTAGAATCGACTGATATTTTTGATGATCCAGAACGATGGGATAAAATTGTGCATCCAGATGATCTTCCAAAATATTATTCGGATATTCATGAACACTTTGATAATAAGATTCCGTTTTATGAAAATTATCATCGTGTAATGACTTCCAGCGGTAATTACAAATGGATTTTAGACCGCGGAAAAGTAATTGAACGCGATGAAAACGGAAGGCCTTTGCGAGTAATTGGGACGCATACTGATGTTTCGGCTCAGAAAGAAAAAGAGCTGGAGCTTATGAAAACCATGAAACTGTATAGTGATCAAAATAGCCGTTTATTGAACTTCTCGCATATTGTTTCTCATAATCTAAATACACAGGCTGGAAATATAAAATCGATTTTAGATCTTATTGATGCAGATGTTAGTAAACAGACCGTGACAGAAATGCTGGAATATTTACGCACCGTTTCTAATGATCTGAATGAAACTATTTCGAATCTTACCCAAATTGTAAAAACGCAGAGTAATATTAATATTGCGGTGGTGCCACTAAAACTTTGTGAATATATCGAGAAAACTATTTCAACGATTAAAGGGTATCATAAAGAACGAAAAGTTACGATCATCAATAACGTACCGAAGTATTTGACGGTAAATTTTAATCCGGCTTACATGGAAAGCGTTTTGTTGAATTTTACAACAAACGCAATTAAATATGCGCATCCAGATCGTGATCCTGTAATTACTTTTGATTTTGCTATTGAGCCTGAAGGTTTTAAATCCCTTAAAATAACAGATAATGGTCTCGGAATCGATTTGAAAGTCTATGGTGATTTGCTGTTTGGTATGTATAAAACCTTTCATAAACATGAAGAAGCGCGAGGTATTGGATTATACATTACAAGAAATCAAATTGAAGCAATGAAAGGAACTGTTGAAGTAGAAAGTGAAGTGGGAGTAGGGACAAGTTTTAAAATCATTTTTAATGATATGTAAGCTTGCAAAGAGCTAAATAAAAATAAAGGCTGTCAATTGACAGCCTTTATTTTTTCTATATATTATTTTCCAAGATTATTTAGCAATGTTTACAGCTCTAGTTTCTCTAATAACTGTAACTTTTACCTGTCCAGGATAAGTCATTTCGGTTTGAATTTTTTGTGAAATTTCGAAAGATAAGTTTGCTGCGTTGTCATCAGAAACTTTTTCGCTTTCTACAATTACACGAAGCTCTCTACCAGCTTGGATTGCATAAGCATTTTTAACTCCACTGAATCCGTATGCCACGTCTTCAAGATCTTTTAGACGCTGGATGTAAGAGTCAAGAACCTGACGTCTAGCGCCTGGTCTAGCTCCAGAAATAGCATCACAAACCTGAATAATTGGAGATAATAAAGACTTCATTTCGATCTCATCGTGGTGAGCTCCAATCGCGTTGCATACTTCTTCTTTCTCTCCGTATTTCTCAGCCCACTGCATACCTAAAAGTGCGTGTGGCAAATCACTCTCTGTATCAGGCACTTTTCCGATATCGTGTAATAAACCTGCTCTTTTAGCTAATTTTACATTTAGTCCTAATTCTGCCGCCATAATACCGCAAAGTTTAGAAACCTCTCTCGAGTGCTGTAATAAGTTTTGTCCGTAAGAAGAACGGTATTTCATTCTACCTACAACTTTAATTAATTCTGGGTGTAAACCGTGAATTCCTAAGTCAATAACAGTACGTTTTCCAACTTCGATAATTTCGTCATCGATTTGTTTGGCAGTTTTAGCCACAACTTCTTCGATTCTTGCTGGGTGAATACGTCCGTCAGTTACTAATTTGTGTAAAGATAAACGAGCAATTTCTCTACGAACAGGATCAAAACAAGAAAGAATAATTGCTTCTGGCGTATCGTCAACAATGATTTCCACACCAGTTGCGGCTTCAAGTGCTCTAATGTTACGCCCTTCACGTCCAATAATTCTACCTTTAACATCATCAGATTCGATATTGAAAACAGATACACAGTTTTCAACCGCTTCTTCCGTTCCAACTCTTTGAATAGTATTAATGATGATTTTTTTAGCTTCTTGCTGCGCAGTCAATTTTGCCTCTTCAATAGTTTCTTGAATATGAGACATTGCTTTTGTTTTAGCTTCAGCTTTTAAGCCTTCTACCAATTGTTCTTTTGCTTCTTCAGCAGAAAGACCAGAGATTACTTCTAATTGCTGTAGCTGGCTTTTATGAAGTTTGTCAACTTCAGCCTGTTTTTTGTCTAAAAGCTCAATTTTATTGTTGTATTCAGCTGTTTTAGCTTCAAAATCTTCGTTTATTTTTTTAGCTTTAGAAAGTTCATTAGAAACTTGAGATTCTTTATCGCGAACGCGTTTTTCTACTTCAGCAACTTTTTTATCGCGCGCTAAAATAACTTGTTCGTGTTCTGATTTTAGTTCGATAAAACGCTCTTTGGCTTGAAGAATTTTATCTTTTTTGATATTTTCGGCTTCTAAATTAGCGTCTTTTAAGATAGAGGCCGCTTCTTTTTTAGCGTTTTTAATTAGGTTTGAAATATTACTTTTCTCGATAATTTTAGCTATTGCAAATCCTGCCGCAATACCTACAATACCAATAATGATCGTTATGATGTCCATGTTTGTTAGGGTTTATATATAAAAAAAGCCTACATTAATTGCTTGTATAAACTCGTAAAGACAAGTTTTGAGCTAACTCACTGTTCAAGTTTCCCAGCCAAAAGGAGGGCATACTATAGTAGCGACGATTTGCTCATTCTAAATTGTTAGTGTTGAGTTTACCAAATGTGAACTAATGTAGGCAGTATCTTAGTTTCTGTAAAGAACGTTTAATTTTCGAGATATTGATCTAAAAGCGTATTTAATCTTTTAATTCTTTCGATAGTCTCTTCTCCATCGATTGCATTATCAATCTGTTTTTGTTCTACCTGCGATGCAAATTGCAATGCACACATAGCTAGAACATCTTGTTTGTCACGTACCGCATAATTTTCTTCGAATTGCTTAATCATGGCATCAATTTTTTTAGAAGCACTTCTTAGTCCTTCTTCCTGAGCGGGTTCAACCGTAAGTGGGTAAACGCGGTCGGCAATTGATATTTTAATTCTAAGCTTTCCGTCCATGTTATTAATCTGATAGTTGCGCTATGCAGTAATCGATTTCGCGAATTAATGAATTTATTTTAAGCTTTGTCTCTCTCTTGTTATTGTCGCTGCCGAGCAACGAATTGGCTATCTTAAGTGTTTCATTTTGCTTCTTCAAAGCTTCCATTTCCTCAGATTGTTTCTGGATAATTTGCGCAGCTTTGGCTAGTTCTAATCGTAATACTTGATTGTTTTGTTCAAAGGCTTGTGATTTCTCAAAAAGCTTTTCAACTTTATATTCAAGAGTATCAATTATTTCTGCAATTACACTCATTATACATCCTATTCATTACTTAATCCTACAAAGTTAATATTCCTTTTTATTAATGCAATTTTTTATCGATTTTTTTGCATTATTTTAGATAAATATATTGTAATTCAATCAATTGGGTTTTTGAAGCTTTTTTCTTGCTTTTGTTGGCTTATTTTTGCTTATCTTAGCAAAAATGTTGTTTATGAGATTATATGTACTTGCCCTTTTAATTTGTAATTCTGTGTTTGCTCAAACACAATATCCTAAAGATTATTTCCGTCCCCCATTAGATATTCCAATGCAACTTTCCGGTAATTTTGGAGAGTTAAGACCTAATCACTTTCATGCGGGTTTTGATTTAAAAACCAACCAGAGAGAAGGTTTGACTGTACATGCGATCGCAGATGGCTATGTTTCGAGAATTAAAATTTCGACTTTTGGAAACGGAAAATGCATTTACATTACACATCCAAATGGATATACTTCTGTTTACGGGCATTTGCAAACGCCAACTGGGGCAATTTTAGATTATGTAAAAAAAACGCATTACAAAGAAAAAGCCTATGAGATTGAAATGTTTCCAAAGCCAGACGAGCTTCCTGTAAAAAAAGGAGATATAATTGGACTTTCTGGGAATACGGGTTCATCAGAAGGTCCGCATCTTCATTTTGAAATCAGAGATACAAAAACAGAGTTTGTTATCAATCCGATTTTCTTTGGCTTTGACCAAAATTTAAAAGACACCAAAAAGCCAACTTTGTCTAGTTTGTATGTTTATCCTTTGGATAATGCAACGGTAAATCAGTCAAAACAGCCATTGCTGGTAAGTATGGCACTTCAGAAAGACGGGACTTATTTAGCATCTAAAATTAAAGCAAACGGAAAAATTGGTTTCGGAATTAATGCCGTTGATACCGATGATGTGTCGCATAATAAAAATGGAGTTTTTAATGTTTCGACTTTTTTAAACGGAAATCAGAATTATAATTATCAGTTTAATACGTATTCTTTTGATGAAATGCGTTATATCAATGCTTTGATTGATTATTCTAGATATAAAAAATCGGGACAGCGAGTACAAAAACTTTTTATGAAAACGCCTTTTGCGTTAAGCATTATCAAAACAGATTCTCTTCGCGGTATTGTAAAAGCTGAACCTAATCTAACTTCAAATTATAAAATTGAAGTTTCGGATTATTTTGGAAATTTGAATTCGGTTACAGTCCCAATTGAGTTTGATGCCACAACACCTCTTGTGGAAGCGGAGCCAGTTAATGGGCAGTATTTTATCAAGTATAATAGAGATGCCAATTTTGAGAAAGATAATATGTCGGTTTTCTTTCCGGCTGGAACTTTTTATGATGACTTCAATATGAATTTTGATGTGAGAAATAACAAAATTTTTATTCATGACGATACCGTTCCAGTGCATTCTAATTTTACCATCACCATAAAAGACGATACTTATCCAGAATCTTTGCGTGATAAACTTTATATAGGAAAGGGAACAAGCTATAATGGAACGATCAGAAAAGATGATGTTTTTACTGCGAAGGCAAAAATATTGGGCACATACGGTTTGGTTTTGGATACGATTGCTCCAGTGATTAAAATTGCAAAACCAATTGAAGGAAAATGGATTAGCGATCAAAAGAAAATTGATTTAACGATAAGCGATTCTTTATCAGGAATAAAATCTTATAACGGATATTTGAATGGAAGTTGGGTTTTGTTTGAATACGAAAATAAAGCGAGAAGAATTACGCATACTTTTGATGATCAGTATTTGGCAGAAGGTGAAAACGTATTAAAAGTTGAAGTTGTTGATAATGTAGGAAATACTACTATCTTTGAAACTCGTTTTTTTAGAAGTCAACAAAAATAAAACCCAAAATCTTTGAGTCATAACAGGTTTACATTCGTTTTTCTTTTTTTCTTTTTCAGCTGTATTGCATTAGCTCAAAACGCTCGTATCAAAGGGCTTATTTTAGATAATGAAAAACATCCTGTTGCGGAGGTAAATGTTTCCTCACAAGATATTACAGTGCAGTCTGATTCAAATGGTTTTTATGAAATTGTAATTCCATCAAACAAAAAAGTCTCTTTGATTTTTACTCACGTTTCTTTAAAAATGATGAGTTTGACGGTGAATTTGAAAACAAATGAAGTTTTTGTTTTTAATCCGATTATGAGTAATTCTGAAGAACAGATGGGAGAAGTTTTTGTTTCTTCTGGAAACAGAAAACGAGTTCAAGGAATAACTTCTGTTGATACTGAAACCATAAAAAAGATTCCGGGTGCAAATTCAGGAATCGAAAATATTCTCAAAACACTTCCTGGCGTTAATTCAAATAACGAATTAAGCACGCAGTACATGGTTCGTGGCGGCAATTATGATGAAAATCTAGTGTATGTAAACGAAGTAGAAGTATATCGTCCATTTTTAATTCGTTCAGGACAGCAGGAAGGACTAAGTTTTACCAATACTGATTTAGTGCAAAATGTTGAATTTTCTGCGGGAGGATTTCAGGCGAAGTTCGGAGATAAGTTATCTTCTGTTTTAGATATTACGTATCGAAAGCCGACTCAGTTTGGCGCTGCTTTTGAAGCCAGTTTTTTAGGCGGAAGCGCTGCGGTCGATCTGGTTTCGAAGAATAAAAAATGGTCTGCTGTAACAGGAGTTCGTTATAGAAATAATAGTCTTTTGGTGAATAGTCAAGATACAGAGACGAATTATAAACCGACTTTTGCAGATATTCAAACCAATGTGAATTATGATATTTCTGAAAAATGGCAAATGAGCTTTTTAGGAAATATTTCTCAGAACAAATATTCGTATGAACCTTTGGTGCGCCAAACTAATTTTGGAACGGCAGATCAGCCAATGGCGCTTGCGGTTTATTATGACGGACAAGAAAAAGATCAATACGATACCTATTTTGGAGCTTTAAAAACGACTTATAAAGCATCTCCTACGCTGACTCTTAAATTAATTGGGTCTTTATTTCACACGACAGAACAAGAACATTTTGATATTTTGGCGCAATATCGTTTAGGCAATGTAAATGCTGAAGATCCAGAAAACGCATCTGCAGTTGATTTTACTCGTGGAATTGGCTCTCAGTTAAACCACGCTCGAAATGATCTCGATGCTTTAATTGCAAATATTGAACTGAAAGGAACTAAAGATTGGAAAGAAAGCCAGTTGGAGTTTGGTTTAAAATATACTAGAGAATCTATTCGTGATCGAGTAGTGGAGTGGGAAGTTATTGATTCGGCTGGATTTTCTATAAATCCGCCTTTGGTTATTATTCCAAAAAATAATCAGCCGTATACGCCTTATACAGGACCGCTTTTGCCATATCAAAATATTCGAGCAACCAATTTTAATACTATAAATAGATTTTCCGGTTATGCACAATGGAATAAGCAGTCGGAATTAGGCTCAAGTCAGATTTGGTATCATTTGGGAGCGCGTTTTCAAGGTTGGAATGTTGCGGGAGCTTTAGAAGAAGGAAAAACACAGTTTGTGGTAAGTCCGCGTGCGCAATTTGCCATAAAGCCAGATTGGGATCGCGATATGGTTTTTAGAATTTCGGGCGGATTGTATCATCAGCCGCCGTTTTACAGAGAATTACGAGATTTAAATGGTGTTGTGAATCCAAATGTGAAAGCTCAAGAAGCAATTCATATAGTTTTAGGAAATGATTATAATTTTAAAATGTGGAATCGTCCTTTTAAATGGGTGACGGAACTGTATTATAAATCACTTTCAGATGTAAATGTATATTCGATTGATAATGTTCGAATTCGTTACGTTGCTAATAATAATGCAAAAGCGTATGCACAAGGTCTTGATTTTAGATTAAACGGAGAATTTGTTCCAGGAACAGAATCTTGGGTAAGTTTCGGATATATGAAAACGGAGGAGAATTATGAAAACAAAGGGTATATTGCCCGTCCGACAGATCAGCGTTTGAAATTTGCGATGCTATTTCAAGATTATATGCCGAATATTCCAAGCGTGAAAGTGTATTTGAATTTGGTTTATAATACAGGTTTGCCTGGAGGTGCGCCAGCATATTCTGATCCGTATTTATATCAAAGCCGATTAAATGATTATAGGAGAGCAGATATTGGTTTTGCAAAAGTTTTTGTAGACGCTAGTACGCAAAATACAAAAAAAGGCTGGCTGAAAAACTTTAAAGAATTGGCTGTTGGACTGGAAATTTTCAATCTTTTCAATAATCAAAATGCTATTACCAATACTTGGGTTCGTGACGTGTATTCAAAAAATCAATATGCGATTCCAAATTATATGACTTCGAGGGTTTTTAACGTTAAAATAAATGCGAGGTTGTAATACTGCTTCGTAATTGTTCAGTAAAATTCAATAAAAACAAAAATTACAATCAAAAATAGTATATTTGATAATCGTATATAATCATTGTAGATGAAAAAGTATTTTAAATATATCGCGCTAATACTTGTCGGAACAGTAATCAGCTGTCGAGAGGAAGTTCAAAAACCAAAAGTAAGTTATGGCGCTTCAAACAAAGTAAGTGTTACTAAAGCCGATACAACTCAAATTGAAATCGCCGATTTGCCAATTCAAATGGAAGGAACAAGTTATTTAATTCACCCAGTTGGAGATTTAAGGGTTTTTGAAAGAGGATCTAAAGCTAGATATGGTTCTTCGAGCGTAAATGATGTGAGTTTTACAATTTCTAATTTAGGCGAATATGAAATTACAGGATACCTTCAGAATTTAAAATTCCAAAAAGTAGATTCAGATTCTATCCGACCATTATCAGATAAACCGGTTTTGATTTTAACAGCTACGTATTTGAAAACGGTTGCAGATAGAACTCATAATAATGTGATGGTTTACACCTTAACAGATTCAGATACCAACAAAGATGGAAAAATAGACACGAGCGATATTAAAACTTTATACTTAAGTGACATTAGCGGAGAAAATTTTACAAAAGTTTCAGCAGATCTTCAAGAATTGGTAGATTGGAGCTTAATTGAATCTAAAAATCGTTTGTATTTTAGAACTATCGAAGATACCAATCAAAACGGCCAGTTTGATAAAAACGATGTTTTACATTACAATTATATAGATTTGGCTTCTAAAAAATGGGAAGTTAAGTCTTATAAGCCTATTTAAAAGGTGCTAAGATTCTAAGATCTGATGCTGATGTAGATTAAAAAAAATAAAAAACCGCGTAGAATTTTATTCTATGCGGTTTTTGTTTAAGTCACAATTAAAAAAACTCAGCAGCTTAGCATCTCAGAACCTTAGCAACTTCAAATCAATATATCACTCTCCAAATCTGATTTTTCAATTTCGAAACCAAAACCTAAGCGTTCTACCAGTTCTATTACTAATTTTTTGTACCAGTTTTCAGATTTTGGGTGAATGTATATTTTTTCGATTAATTGATTAATGTCGACATTGATTTTTAATCCGTCATTTAATTTGATGCCACTTTTTGAAGTGTCACTTAGAATTCGTACTTCTCTTTCGTATTGGAAACTTTTTCTTTTAAATAAGAATGGAAAGAACAAATCATCAAACGGAATGTATTCTTTTTTATAATCAATATAGTTTACTTCGCCAATAAACTGATCATAATTGTTTTCTGGTCTCACAGCTTTCTGAAGTCTTCTTATGGTGGACTGAATGGCCAAGCCTTCATTGTTTTTGGTGAAAATCTGCCACATGGCAAATGATTCGTATTCGTTAATATGCCAACTGCTAATCGCTACTTTTTCGCGATGCGTTTTGTAATAATTTAAAAACTCGGGATTATCTACTGCAAGTTTTTTAATCTCTTCGTAAGTAGGTTCGCTGAAAGTTCCTTCATATTGATCTTCAAACTTGTCTGAACGTGACATGAAAAGTTTCTTCGAAAGCAATAAATCAAGAAATTTGGATAGGTCTAGATATTTCCAAACAATAGTATCGGGATCGTCGGGAAGTTTTATGTTGGGGTTGTTAAGATACATTTTCTGAAAGAATTAAATTTCAATCTTTAACTATCCTAAAGTTATAAAAATAAACACAGATTAAAGAAATTAAACTGAGTTTTAATATTTCCTTAATCTGTGTTAGATTATTTTATGTGAAAAACTTACGATTCGAAAGACTGCATTGTTACCAGCTTATTGTAAGTTCCATTTTTTGCAATTAATTCATCATGAGTTCCTTGTTCAACGATTTTTCCTTTTTGCATTACCACTATCACATCTGCTTTTTGAATTGTAGAAAGACGGTGTGCAATTACAATCGATGTTCTGTTTTGCATCATGTTTTCTAGTGCAACCTGAACAAATTTTTCGCTTTCTGTATCCAATGCAGATGTTGCTTCGTCCAAAATCATAATCGGTGGATTTTTCAAAACAGCACGAGCAATAGACAAACGTTGTTTTTGACCTCCTGAAAGTTTGTTTCCACTGTCTCCAATATTGGTGTAAATGCCTTTTGGAAGATCTTTAACGAACTCATAAGCATTTGCGATTTTTAGAGCTTCGATAATTTCATCATCAGTAGCGTCTAATTTTCCTAAAGAAATATTGGCTTTTATCGTATCATTAAACAAAATGCTATCTTGCGTTACCAATCCCATCAAACTTCTCAGTGAGTGAAGATTCATGTCTTTAATGTTGATTCCATCTATAGAAATAGAACCTTCATTTACGTCATAAAAACGAGTCAATAAATTTGCAATAGTACTTTTCCCGCTTCCAGATTGTCCAACAAGAGCAACAGTTTGTCCTTTTTTAATTTCAAGAGAAAAGTCTTTTAAAACATTTTCATTTTCATATTTAAAGTTGATATTCTGAACGCTGATGTTGTTGTCAAAAGTAGTTTTCTCAATTGCATCAGCTTTACTTGTAATTGGATTTTCCTGCTCTAAAATTTCAAGAACACGTTCTGCAGCGGCGTTTCCTCTTTTTACTCCGTAAGAAGCTTTAGAAATTGCTTTTGCAGGGGTTAAAATATTATAAGCCAACCCCATGTAAGCAATAAACGAAGCGCCTTCTAGAGTTTTATCAATTAAAACCATTTGACCTCCGTACCAAAGTAATATGGCAATAACGGTAATTCCCATAAACTCACTAGCAGGAGATGCGAGATTCTGACGATTGCCAATACTGTTTGATAAAGAGAAAAAGCGTTCAGTAGAGCCTGTGAAGATCTTATTAAAATAATTTTCGGCATTATATCCCTTTACTACTTTTAGACCGCCGATAGTTTCTTCAATTGTTGACAAGAAAGTCCCTTGTTCTTCCTGTGCTTTTGTAGATTGTTTTTTAAGCTGTTTTCCGATTAGAGAAATAATGTATCCAGAAACAGGAATAAAGATAAAAACGAATAATGTTAGTTTTGCACTGATGATCAACATTGCTATTATTGTAAATAGAATTGTCAAAGGTTCTTTTACGATAAGCTCCAGAATTGCTAAAAAAGAAGTTTGTACCTCATTTACATCACCAGATATTCTTGAAATTACATCTCCTTTTCTTTTTTCAGAAAAAAAAGATAGAGGCAGTTCCAGTGTTTTTTTGTAAAGTGCATTTCGCATGTCTCTCAAAACACCATTTCTTAAGAAGTTAATGAAAAACATTGCCAGGTAATCGGCCAAATTTTTTAATAAAAAAATCGAAATAATTACCCCTACCATTATTGAAAGTATAAAGCCAGGATTGTTCGGGTCATTATGTGTGGTGATATAATAGTTGACATAATTTTCTCCATACTCTTTTATATGAGTAATTCCTTCAAAAGATGGCATTTTGGTAATCTTCTCACCTTTGCCAAATAAAACCTGCAACATTGGAATTAATGACATAAAAGTAAGTGTACTGAAAAGCGCATACAGTACATTAAAGAAAATATTTAAGAAAGCGTATTTTTTATATGGGTATATAAAAGGAACTATTTTTTTAAAATTACTCATTTATTTTTGGGTGTTATTTTTTTGCTTGGTTATGCTTGCTTGAGTTTTAGCATTACATTTTTTGTTACAATAAATTCGCGTTAACGAATTTTTACTGCACAAAATTAATCCAATTGGATTGTTTTCAATTCCTTTTAGGTTTTTTTTATAAAAAAAACTCTGATTTGCATTCTTAAAGATGCAAATCAGAGTTTTAAATATTGGACTCCTTGTTTTTAAGACTATTTGCAAATGGCAATATTTTCAAAAAAAGGATTTATTTAATTCAACTGCATATCTGCTATAATGTTTTGAATCTTTTGATCTAAGAAACTTTCTGCTTCATCAAAATCAGAAACCGATTCGATTTCGGCATTCACACTAATGTAGAATTTAATTTTAGGTTCAGTTCCGCTTGGTCTTGCGCAAATTTTAGAGCCATCCTCAGTATAATAAATCAATACATTCGATTTCGGAATATCCATTGTTGATTCTGAACCGTCTAATAAATTTAAAGCGATAGACGATTGATAATCTTCAACCATGATAACTCTTTGTCCGTTAATTTCTTTCAAAGGATTTTCACGTAAATCGATCATCATTTGATTGATTTCCTGTAAGCCTTCCATTCCTTTTTTGGTTAAAGAAACTAAGAATTCTTTATAGAAACCATTTTCAACATAAAGCTGTAAAAGTTCTTTATAAACAGAGCTTCCAGCAGCTTTTGCTTGAGCGGCAACTTCGCATATCAATAAAGTAGCGGCAACTGCATCTTTATCTCTAACAGCATCGCCAACCATAAATCCGAAACTTTCTTCACCACCTCCGATAAATTCAAGTTCAGGAAAATCTTTGATCATTTTTGCGATCCATTTAAATCCAGTCAAGCCAACTTTACACTCAACGCCATAACTTGTTGCCAATTCCATCATCATTGGAGTTGAAACGATTGTTGAGCCAACGAATTGTTTTCCGTTAAGTTTACCTGCTTTTTTCCATTGTTTCAATAAGAAAGAAGTCATCAAAACCATCGTTTGGTTTCCGTTTAATAAAATCATTTTGCCGTCATTGTTACGAACAGCAACTCCTAAACGGTCGCAGTCAGGATCTGTTCCCACTACAATGTCAGAATTTGTTTTATCTGCTAGAGCCAAAGCCATAGTTAAAGCTTCTGGTTCTTCTGGGTTTGGAGATTTTACCGTTGGGAAATCTCCATCTGGAATAGCTTGTTCCGGAACGATATGAACATTCTTATATCCAGCTTGCGATAAAACGTCTGGAATTGATTTTATAGAAGTTCCGTGCAATGAAGTAAACACAATATGAAGATTGTCTTTGGCTTCAGCCGGAGTATTAAAACTTGCGTTTTCGATAGATGATTTTATAAATGCTTTGTCTATTTCGGTATCAATGTACTGAATCAAACTTTCGTTTGCGTTAAATTTGATTTTGTCATAACCTAAGCTTTCAATCACATTTACAATTTCTTTGTCCTGAGGAGGGACAATTTGCCCTCCATCTTGCCAATATACTTTATATCCGTTGTATTCCGGTGGATTGTGAGAAGCTGTTAAAACAATTCCGCATTGGCATTTTAAATATTTAAGAGCAAAAGACAATTCTGGAGTTGGTCTCAAATCAGAAAACAAATAAACCTGAATTCCGTTTGCCGAGAAAACATCAGCTACCACTTTAGCCAACGTGTTACTATTGTGACGACAATCGTAAGCAATAACTACTTTTAAAGGTTCGTTTGGAAAAACTTTATGCAGATAATCAGATAATCCCTGAGTATTTTTTCCAAGTGTATATTTGTTGATTCTGTTATTTCCAATACCCATTACACCGCGCATTCCTCCAGTTCCAAACTCTAGGTTTTTGTAAAAACTCTCTTCAAGTTCTTTTGGTGAAGTGGTCATTAATTCCTTAACTGCAGCCTGAGTTTCTTGATCGAATGTTGGCGTCAGCCATTCGTTTACAGCATTTAATATATTTGGTGCTATATTCATTATATGATTTCGTTTTTATGTTTGTTTAAAAATAGTTTGTTATTGAGAGTTTAAGGTGCTTTATGAAATATTTTTATATCTTAATTAAACATTGATTTTAAAATATAACTTAAAAGAACTTTTTTAAAAATTAACCTCTCGTGCTACTTTATATCTTGCCTCGTTATTTTTTGTTCTTAAAATAATTTCGCCTAAGAATCCTGCTAAAAATAACTGAGTTCCCAAAATCATGGTCGTTAAAGCAATGTAAAACCAAGGATTATTGGTAACCAAGCTATATTTCATTCCAGTATACATATGGTACAGTTTAGAAATTCCAATGTATCCAGCTGCTAAAAATCCGATAATAAACATTAAAGAGCCTATTGCGCCAAATAAGTGCATGGGTCTTTTTCCGAATCTAGATAAAAACCAAATGGTAATCAAATCTAGGAATCCGTTTATAAAACGTTCCATTCCAAATTTAGTTTCACCATACTTTCTAGCTTGGTGAATTACCACTTTTTCTCCAATTTTTCCGAATCCGGCATTTTTAGCCAACACAGGAATGTAGCGGTGCATTTCACCAGAAACTTCAATGTTTTTTACCACAACATTTTTATAAGCTTTCAATCCGCAATTAAAATCATTCAGATCAACGCCAGAAGTTTTTCTAGCGGCCCAGTTGAATAATTTTGACGGAAGATTTTTTGCCACAACAGAATCGTAACGTTTCTTTTTCCAACCCGAAACCAAATCGTATTTCTGATTCACAATCATTTCGTACAATTCAGGAATTTCATCTGGACTATCTTGCAAGTCAGCATCCATTGTAATAATAACATCGCCTTTTGCTTTTGCAAAACCAGCATGTAAAGCCTGAGATTTTCCGAAGTTTTTCATGAAACGAATTCCTTTTACATTAGGATTTTCGTTAGAAAAACCTTCAATAATCTGCCAAGAATTATCTGTACTACCATCATCTACAAAAATGATTTCATAAGAGTAATTGTTAGACTGCATCACTTTAATGATCCAAGTGTAGAGTTCTTTAAGTGATTCCTCCTCGTTTAGAAGCGGTATAAGTATAGATAAATTCATTTATATTTTTATTCTTGTGTAGATTTGCTTTTAAAAAATGCTGCGAAAATTAATCCGAAAATTGCGCTTATAACCATAGCAAAAACAGATCCTTTTAATAATTCAAAAGTAGAATACGGATTGCTTTCTTTCATTTTAGCAACAGCTTCATTAATTGCTGAAGCAGGCGTGCCAAATTTCTGCATCATGCCAATAGTGTATTTGATCATAATTTCGCTCAAAGTGTCTTTTGCACCTGGATCAATTACATTAAATAATACGATGTTGAAAGTTGTTGATATTAAAATACCAATTACTGCAGCTATAAAATAAGTAGTAAAAGCATCTTTAAAAGGAAAAACACCGTTTAAATCTTTCTTAGTTTTAGAAAGTAAAATGATACTAATTGTAAGGCTTATTACGATTCCTAGTATTCCCATCCACCAAGCTGTAAACAGATTTAAATCAATAGCATAGATTGTAGCTGTAACCAAAGCAGATGCAATTCCGATCATTACACCATACGTAACTCCATTCTTTTTTATAACTTCATTAATCATATTTCGATATGTTTAAAATTAATCCACAAATATAGTAATTCCCACTATAATCGGATATAAAAAAAGCTTTTCGAAATAAACTAAAAAAAAGTAAGCTAACTGTTTGTTTATTAAAAAAGAATTGTAAATTTGCACACTCAAAAATAATTAAATTTTTAAACAAAAAAGAGTATTATTTGTTTACACCTTTTTCTAACCATGAAAAAGCTTCAAAATAAAGGTGCTCCAAACAATAAATAAAAGAAAAGATGAAAAAAGGAATTCACCCAGAAAATTACAGATTAGTTGCATTTAAAGACATGTCGAATGATGAGGTTTTTATCACTAAATCTACTGCAGATACAAAAGAAACAATTGAAGTTGACGGAGTTGAGTATCCAGTTGTAAAAATGGAGATTTCTAGAACATCTCACCCTTTCTATACTGGTAAATCTAAACTTATCGATACTGCAGGACGTATTGATAAATTCAAAACTAAATATGCTAAACACGCTAAAAAATAATAGCTGTTTTAAATTATACAAAAGCCTTCCAATTCTGGGAGGCTTTTTTTATGCGTTAAATATTACTTTTCGTTAAAATGGTTTTTTAGTAAACCGGTAAAATATTCGTAACTTTGAAGCCAGGTAACCAAATCAAATTTTAACAAACACTCAATTATTTATGAACTACATTCTTTTCGACGGTCCCGTTCGGAATGCTTTATTACCCTTTACTTTTACACGGCCGGTAGCTGATATTTTGGTAGGAATTATGACGATTCGTCAGAAATGGGAAAAATATCTTGGTTCGACAATCACTACGATAACCGAAGAATATTTGTCTGAAAAATTTCCAATGGTTGAAATGGAGGAAAATGTAATGATCAACGCAGCGTATTTGCCAAATGATACTCTTGCGGAGATGGTTTCTAATTTGACAGAAAATCAGGCAATCTTTAAAGGTGAAGATGTAATTGCATTTTTTGCGAACGAAAATCAGGAAGAAGTCGATTTTGATTCTTACGAAATCATTCAGTACAATGAAAATTGTATCACCATTGAACATACGTGGGATATTTTTTCTAAAAATGACGCGGCGATTCGTCAGGATTTTAAATATTTGACAGAAGACCGCACGTCTCAGCCAATTCCTAAAAGTGTTAATGTAATTTCACCAGAGAATATTTTTATCGAAGAAGGAGCAAAGCTAGAGTTTGTAACTTTAAATGCATCGACTGGTCCTATATATATAGGTAAGAATACCGAAATTATGGCAGGAACCGTAATTCGAGGACCATTCGCTTTATGCGACAATGCAATGGTAAAAATGTCGGCTAAGGTTTATGGAGCGACAACTGTTGGGCCTGGAAGCCGAATAGGAGGCGAGGTTAAAAACTCGGTTCTTTTTGCTAATTCAAATAAAGGACATGAAGGATTTTTAGGAGATTCAGTTTTAGGGGAGTGGTGCAATATTGGAGCAGATTCTAATAACTCGAACCTAAAGAACAATTACGAAGAAGTGAAATTATGGAGCTATGAAACAGAAAGTTTTGCTAAAACAGGGCTTCAGTTTTGCGGTTTAATGATGGGAGATCATAGTAAATGCGGAATCAACACGATGTTTAATACAGGAACTGTGGTTGGGGTAAGCGCTAATATTTTCGGAAGCGGATTTCCTCGCAACTTCGTTCCGAGTTTTTCTTGGGGCGGTGCTGCCGGATTTACGACTTATGTAACTAAAAAAGCTTTTGAAACAGCAAGATTAGTGATGAGTAGAAGAAATATAGAATTTGATGCAACTGAAGCTGCAATTATGGAACATATTTTCGAGGAAACTAAAAAATGGAGAAAAGACTGATTTTAATGAGATAATTATATAATTAGTCAATTAGATAATTTTTTGCAAACCCGACAGGTTTTAATAACCTGTCGGGTTTTGTTATTTTAGGGTTTTAGAGAATTTTCTAATTTTCTAATTGACACATTTTCTAATTTTACTTATTTGTCAATTTTAATAAAATCTCCTTTCATATTGAATTTTAATTCTAAACCGTTGGTAAGTTTTGTTTCATAACCAGAAGTCTCAATTTCTATTTTGGTTACATCTTCTTTAGGAAAATTAGCTTTTATATAAGAAGCAATTTTTTTCGGGATGATAGATTTTGGGACTTTGCCAGTTTTGGCGTCCACTTCTTTCCAATTTCCTTTCTTGTCAAATTCAATTTCAATTTTATTGTCAAACTGAACTTTGTATTCTGTAGAAAGAATTTCTTTGTCTTCTAAGATATAGCTCGGTTTTTTAGATCCAAAATGTGTTTTTAAGAATGTTTGGGCATTTGCTGGTAAAGCTTCTTTTTTAATTACGGTTTTTTGTGCATTTGCAGAAAAACCAAGCATCAGTCCTGCAATTACGTAAACAGCCAGTTTTAATTTTGTTCTCATATTTTGCTGATTTTTAAATTCTTATACAAGGTAAGATTTAAATTTTAAAAATAGAAACAAATCGATTTGGTTTGATTCTTTGCAATTTAGGCTTTGTTTAATTCTTTTAAATTTTTGCATTATCAAATTGTCTCATTGGCAAATTATCTAATTATCACATTTTCAAAATTATCTAATTATCAAATTGGGACATTATCTAATTAAATCTATCTTTGCAGCACGAAAAAAATGGGTAGTCAAATAAACGATTAACCGATTAAACAAAATTCACAAACACAAATGATTACAGTTAACGATATTTCGGTTCAGTTTGGCGGAACTACACTTTTTAGCGACGTTTCCTTTGCTATTAATGAAAATGATAAAATTGCCCTTATGGGTAAAAATGGTGCGGGAAAATCGACACTTTTAAAGATAATTGCAGGTGTAAATAAACCTTCTACAGGAAATATTTCTGCTCCAAAAGAAGCTGTAATTGCCTATTTGCCTCAGCATTTGCTTACTGAAGATGGTGCTACGGTTATGGAAGAAGCGTCAAAAGCTTTCAGTGAAGTTTTTAAAATGAAAGCTGAAATCGACGATATCAATGAGCAATTGACCGTTCGTACCGATTATGAAAGTGACGAATACATGAAATTGATCGAAAGAGTTTCTGACTTAAGTGAGAAATTTTATGCTATCGAAGAAGTAAATTATGAAGCTGAAGTTGAAAAAGTATTATCAGGTCTTGGATTCGAGCGTGAAGATTTTACACGTCAGACTTCTGAATTTTCTGGAGGATGGAGAATGCGTATCGAATTGGCTAAAATCCTTCTAAGAAAACCAGATTTGATTTTGCTGGATGAGCCTACCAACCACATGGATATTGAGAGCATTCAATGGTTAGAAGACTTCTTGTTGACTCAAGCAAAAGCCGTTGTGGTAATTTCGCACGATAGAGCATTCGTAGATAATATCACAAACAGAACTATCGAGGTTACAATGGGAAGAATTTACGATTACAAAGCAAAATATTCTCATTACTTAGAATTAAGAAAAGATCGTAGAATTCACCAGCAGAAAGCATACGATGAGCAGCAAAAAATGATTGCTGAAAACCGTGCTTTTATTGAGCGTTTTAAAGGAACATTTTCTAAAACAGATGCTGTTCAGTCTCGTGTGAAAATGCTTGAAAAATTAGAAATTGTTCAGGTTGACGAAGTAGATACTTCGGCATTGCGATTAAAATTCCCTCCAGCACCACGTTCAGGACAATATCCGGTTATTGTAAAGGAAATGTCTAAATCGTATGGAGATCATGTTGTTTTTAAAGATGCCAATATTGTTATCGAACGCGGACAGAAAGTGGCTTTTGTTGGAAAAAATGGTGAAGGTAAATCGACAATGATTAAAGCGATCATGAAGGAAATCGGCGTTGATTCTGGAAGCGTTGAAATCGGACATAATGCGCAAATTGGATATTTTGCACAAAACCAAGCTTCTCTGTTGGATGAAAATGCAACTATTTTTGAAACCATAGATAATATTGCTGTTGGAGATATTAGAACACAGATTAAAAATATTTTAGGAGCTTTCATGTTTCAAGGTGATGATATCACTAAAAAAGTTAAAGTGCTTTCTGGAGGAGAAAAAACGCGTTTGGCAATGATTAAATTATTGTTGGAGCCAGTAAACTTATTAATTCTGGATGAACCTTCGAACCACCTTGATATGAAAACCAAAGATATTATTAAAGATGCTTTGCGTGATTTTGACGGAACTTTGATCCTAGTTTCTCACGATCGTGATTTCCTTGACGGATTAGCAACTAAGGTTTTTGAATTTGGAAATAAACGAGTAAAAGAACATTTTGAAGATGTTGCAGGTTTCTTAGCGCATAAGAAAATGGATTCTATGAGAGAGATCGAGAAATAATATTTTTCATTATAATTTGAAAAAGGGCATAAGTTTTAATCTTATGCCCTTTTTTTGTTATTGTAACAATATTTTAATGCAATTTTTTTTACATAAAATATCTTTTTTTGTTATTTTAGTACTTCCATTTTCCTGTTGACTATAAGCAGTTAACTTTTGAACTCAAGAATAAAGAGCTGATTTTTAAATCGCTATACAAGCATTAATGTTTCAATTTATTTTAAGCCTATGAGTAAAAGTCTACTAATGCCAATTTTTTTTCTTTTTTTTATAACGCCAACTTTTTTACACGCCCAAGGCGATTTGAATCAAGGAGCCGATAAAACAGATAAAATAGAGAATGAGGAAGTAAAATATCCGCAATTTCAGTTAAAAGGGCTACTTCAAGCCAGATATTTGGAAAGTTTTGGAGATAACGTAGATGTTTTAGGAACTCATCACTCTACTGGAGATGTAACGCAAAGTTCTTTTGATATTAAAAGAATGCGTGTGGGGCTAAATACCAAATTAAGCGAAACTACGGAAATTGTAATTCTGGTGAATTTGGCAGATTTTAAGTCAGATACAAAAGGTAAAGTTCTCGAAAATGCCTATGGAAAATATACTTTCAATAAATATATTGCCCTAACAGGAGGGCAGTTTCGCCCAGCTTTTGGTATTGAAGAGCTTGTTCCAGTGGATATTATTAAGTCTTTTGACTTTTCGAACCAATATTATGAATTCGGGAAAAACGGATGGACAAGTTTTCAAATTGGAGCGTCGGCAACTGGAGCTTTTGATATTGGGAAAATTCCAGTGAATTATGCTATTTCGGTTTTAAATGGAAATGGTAAAAATGTAGAAATGGACAAAGACAATGGAAAACAATATTCTTCGAGATGGGTTTTCGGTTTGTCAAAAGAACATAAAATTAATCTCGGTTTGAACGGTGGTTTTGGAATGGTTTTTAAAGAAGATGTATTTGCGCTAGGAGCAGATATTACAAGCGATTTTCAACTAACCGATAAACTTAGTTTTGATCTGCAGATCGAATATAAACAGGGAACAAACCATAATTTATATTATTCCTTGCCAGTTGAAAGCCGAACAGATAATGTTGCCGATTATCAAATGCGAGGCATTTATTTCTTGCCGAACTTTAGATATGAGGTAAATTATCAAAAACTTACTGCGCTTGAATTGTCGTGTCGTTACGAAACTTTCGACCCTAGTTATAAAATCAATTCAAACGTGCGTACCACTTATACGCCAATGGTTAGTTTAGAATTCGGAAAGTCGTATACAGGCCGTATCGAAATGGGATTTGAAATTGACAGATTCGATAAAAGCATCCCGGATACATCAACCTACAACGATAATTTATTTTTAATTCAGTTACAGCTCAGGATTTAATTCACTTAATTTTTGTTTTTATGAAAGAAGTAAAAATTCCACAGACCCTAATTACGCTGGCAGTTTTAGTTGCTATTTGGTTTATTCCAGCTCCAGAAGGCGTTGTGACAGAGGCTTGGCATTTATTTGCCATTTTCGTAGCTACTATTTTAGGAATCATCTTAAAAGCAGCTCCGATGGGAACGATGTGTATGATCGCAATTGCTTTGACAGCTATGTCTCAGGTTTTGGCTCCAGGAGATCCTGGAAAATCGATCACATTAGCATTAAAAGGATTTGGCGATAAAGTAATCTGGCTGATTGGAATTTCATTTTTCATAGCAAGAGGATTTATAAAAACAGGTCTTGGAAATAGAATCGCTTTTTTATTCATAAAAATATTTGGGAAAAGTTCTTTAGGATTGGCTTATGGTTTAGGATTAGCAGATTTGGTTCTAGCGCCAGCTGTTCCGAGTAATACCGCTAGAGGAGGAGGAATTGTTTATCCGATTATGAAATCAATGTCGATGAGTTTTGGTTCAATGCCAGACAAACCTGAAACACATAGAAAATTAGGGGCATATTTGACATTGAATAGTTATAACATGAATTTGATTGCTTCTTCTATGTTTTTAACAGGAACTGCAAGTAATCCGATGTGTCAGAAGTTTGCTTTGAATTTAGGGATAAAAATCAGCTGGATGTCATGGGCAGCTGCTGCGATTGTTCCGGGTTTGTGTGCTTTTATTGTAATTCCATTTGTGCTTTACAAAATTTATCCTCCAGAATTAAAAAAAACTGGTGATGCTCCGCAGATAGCAACGCAGAAATTAAAAGAAATGGGGGCGATAACAAGAAATGAATGGATGATGTTGCTAACATTTTTTATTCTGCTTTTCCTTTGGATGACAGGAGATTTGTTTTCTATCGATGCAACAACAACTGCCTTTATAGGGTTGGTAATTTTGCTTTTGACTTCAGTATTGACTTGGGATGATGTAAAAGCCGAAAAAGGAGCTTGGGATACTATAGTTTGGTTCTCTGTTTTGGTAATGATGGCCAGTTCGCTTAACGAATTAGGTTTTATTGCTTGGTTTAGCGATTTAGTGAAAGCAGAAATTGGCGGGTTAAGCTGGCAGATGGCTTTTCCGATTATTATATTAGTGTATTTCTTTAGTCATTATCTTTTCGCAAGTGCAACCGCACACGTTGCAGCAATGTATGCGGCTTTACTTGGTGTTGGTGTTTCGCTCGGAATTCCTGGGTTACTGCTAGCATTTATGCTTGGTTTCGTCGGATCTCTTTACGGAACTTTAACGCATTATGGTCATGGTCCGGCACCCGTATTTTTCGGGAGCGGCTACGTTGACCTAAAGAGCTGGTGGGTCAAAGGGCTTATAACCGGTTTGGTTATGCTCTTGATCTATATGGTAATTGGAGGATTGTGGCTCCGAATTATTGGATATTTTTAGATTCTAATTCCTGGAGGAAGTAACTCTTTGTATTTAGGGTTTTTCTTGAAAAATGAAACAATCTTTGGATGGATAGGAACTACTCTGTAATTTTTTTCAGAACTTAAATCTAAAATATTCTTAAGTAAGGTATTGATCGTTTCTTCGTTTTCGTACGAATCAGGTTTGTTGATTTTGGTTAAAAAGATTTTTTTTTCTTGAAATTGATACTCAACTGCTAACATTCCTTCAGGGATGACAGTTTCGAATTGGCGTGCAAATGTGTTGTCTTTGATTTCCATAGTTACAGAAGTTTCCATACTAATTTCTTGTTAGGTTATTGGTAAATAGTGAATTTGGGATTCGAAACATGTATTGAAAGAAAATTCTTTATAAGATTTAAAATCAAAAAATATTTCGAAATGCAAAGGTAATCATTTGATTTTCAATATTAAATTATTTTTTGCAGCTGTAAACTTTAAGTTATTGTTTTGAAGTTTTTTTTTGAGCGAAATGCAATAATTAGGTCTGAAATTTGATTATCATGATATTAAAAGAAGTAACTTTATTTTTTAAGAATAAATATCTCAATGGTAATTTCATTTTAATGTTATGAGTAAAATTCCAGTTTATTTTATGCCGGGTTTGGCGGCAAGTTCGTCTATTTTTGAAAGAATAAAATTGGATGAAGATATTTTTGAAACGCATCTTCTCGAGTGGGAAATTCCAAACCCTAAAGAATCTTTATCAGATTATGCGCTTCGAATTAGTAAAAATATAAAAGAAGAAAATCCTGTTTTAATCGGAGTTTCTTTTGGAGGCATCTTAGTTCAGGAAATTTCGAAGCATATAAAAGCGCGAAAAGTCATTATAATATCAAGTGTAAGAAGCAATCATGAATTTCCTAGAAGAATGAAAATAGGAAAGCGAACAAAAGCTTATAAACTAATCCCGATGCAGTTGATTCTTAATATTGAAAAGCTTGCCAAGTTTTCTTTTGGAGAAAAAGTCAATAAGAGAATAAAATTATACGAGAAGTTTCTATCTGTACGCGATCTAGGTTATCTGCAATGGGCTGTAGAAAGTGTAATCTTATGGGATCGAGATAAAATTGACGAAAATGTAGTGCACATTCACGGAGATCAAGACGAAGTTTTTCCAATTAAATATATCGATAAATGCATTTTGGTAAAAGGAGGAACTCATATTATGATTCTCAATAAATATAAATGGCTGAATGAGAATTTACCTTCGATAATTTTGGAGTAAAACTTCAATTTTAAAATTCCAAATTCCAAATCTTTATGCATGCAGTTTTGTCATCCTGAGGAACGAAGGATCACACTCGTAGCTCGATAAAGATTGGCAATATCCTGTGTGGAATTTCTAGTGTGATCCTTCGTTCCTCAGGATGACAAACTATGCGGAAAATGTCAGTTAAGAAAAATCTAAAATCTAAACTCAACAATCTACAATAAAAAAATCCCAAACTCCTTTTTAGAATTTGGGATTTTTAATATTTGGAATTTAAAAAATCGTTAGATTTTCTTCATTTGCTCTTTCATCATAGAGATTTGCTCTTTCAGCATTCCTTGTTTGTCTAATTTTTTAGCTTCGTTTAATAAATTAGTCGCTTCCAATTTTCTTCTGCGTGACATGGCAACTCCTGCAAGGTTTAATTTAGCTACAGCTAAATCCATATCCATTGATAGTCCAAGTTCGATTGCTTTTTTGAAATGTTTCTCTGCTTGGTTGATATTGGTTTGAGACAACATGATACCCTGCAAATAGTTTAAGTATCCTTGTTGTTTTCTTACTAATGCACCTTCTGGATTTTTGATATATGATAACCATTTATTAGCTCCTGCGAAGTCTTGTTTTCTTAATTTAAGGAAGGCTAAAAGGATAAATTCGTTTTTGAAATAAAGAAAAATCGGAATTGCAGTCAATAATATAAGAAAGATTCCATTTCCGATATTACTTTCTGTAAATTGCCAAATGCCCGCCACTACAAGAAGTCCGGCCAAAATAAGTTTAATATTTTTGTGAAACATAATTAATGTAAATTTGTGATTGCAAAGATAGTAAAAGGAATTAAAAATATTTTTATAAAAGTACTTGCTAGAAAAAAAAGTCTTTGTATATTTGCACTCGGTTTTTGAATAACGATATCAAAAACAAATTAATAAGTTAATAGATACCATTTTTAAAGATACAAAGCAATGAGCAAAAGAACATTTCAACCATCGAAAAGAAAAAGAAGAAATAAGCACGGATTTATGGACAGAATGGCTTCTGCGAATGGAAGAAAAGTTCTAGCGCGTAGAAGAGCAAAAGGAAGACATAAATTAACTGTTTCTAGCGAGCCTAGACACAAAAAATAATGTTTGTATAAACATACATAAGGCGATTACTTTTTTAGTATCGCCTTTTTTTATACCTTTTCGGTACAAATTTTTTCAACTTTCTAGTTTATAACGCACTAGAGAGGTTTTTAAATCGTAAATAACTACACAATACATACAAAATGCCTAAAGACACATCAATAAAATCAGTTTTAATAATAGGTTCAGGACCTATTGTTATTGGCCAAGCTTGCGAATTCGATTATGCGGGATCTCAATCTGCACGCTCGATTCGTGAAGAAGGAATTGAGGTTATCTTGATTAACTCGAATCCAGCGACGATTATGACCGACCCATCTATGGCCGATCATATTTATTTGAAACCTTTAACGACAAAATCGATTATTGAGATTCTTAAGGAACATCCGCAAATTGATGCAGTTCTTCCAACAATGGGAGGACAAACTGCTTTGAACTTGTGTTTGGAGGCTGAAGAAAAAGGAATATGGCAAGATTTCGGAGTAAGATTAATCGGTGTTGATGTAAATGCAATTAATATTACTGAAGACAGAGAGCAATTTAAACAGCTTTTAGAAAAAATCAATGTGCCAACTGCACCAGCAAAAACAGCTACATCTTACCTTGAAGGAAAAGAAATTGCTCAAGAATTTGGCTTCCCGCTTGTAATTCGTCCTTCGTTTACACTTGGAGGAACAGGAGCAGCTGTGGTGTACAAAAAAGAAGATTTTGATGAGCTTTTAACTCGCGGACTTGAAGCTTCTCCAATTCATGAAGTTTTGATCGACAAAGCTTTGATGGGATGGAAAGAGTACGAGCTAGAGCTTTTAAGAGATAAAAATGACAACGTTGTAATTATCTGTTCTATCGAAAACATGGATCCAATGGGAATCCACACTGGAGATTCGATTACAGTTGCGCCAGCGATGACATTATCGGATACTACTTTCCAAAAATTACGTGACTATGCTATCTTAATGATGAGAAGTATCGGGAATTTTGCGGGAGGATGTAACGTACAATTCGCAGTTTCGCCAGACGAAAAAGAAGATATCGTAGCAATCGAGATTAATCCTCGTGTATCTCGTTCTTCTGCTTTGGCTTCAAAAGCAACAGGTTATCCAATTGCAAAAATCGCTTCTAAACTAGCTTTAGGATACAACTTAGATGAATTGCAAAACCAAATTACAAAATCTACTTCGGCTCTTTTCGAACCAACTTTAGATTATGTAATCGTAAAAATACCACGTTGGAACTTCGATAAATTTGAAGGTTCAGATAGAACTTTAGGTCTTCAGATGAAATCTGTAGGTGAGGTTATGGGGATCGGACGTTCTTTCCAGGAAGCGCTTCACAAAGCCACTCAATCTCTAGAAATTAAGAGAAACGGTTTAGGTGCTGACGGAAAAGGATATAAAAATTACGAGCAGATTATTGAGAAACTAACGTATGCAAGTTGGGATCGTGTTTTTGTAATCTACGATGCAATCGCAATGGGAATTCCACTGAGCACCATTCATGAAATTACAAGAATCGATATGTGGTTCTTAAAACAATATGAACAGCTTTATACTTTAGAAAAAGAAATCTCAAATTACAAAGTTTCGAATCTTCCAAAAGAATTATTGCTTGAGGCCAAACAAAAAGGTTTTGCAGACAGACAAATCGCCCACATGATGAGTTGTCTGGAAAGTGAAGTGCATACTTTACGTATGGAGCAGAAGATCAACCGTGTGTTTAAATTGGTTGATACTTGCGCAGCTGAGTTTAAAGCGCAGACTCCTTATTACTACTCCACTTTTGAAGCTGAAATTGAAAAACCAAATGGAGAGCGTTTTGTTGATAACGAAAGCATTGTAACAGATAGAAAGAAAGTGATCGTTTTAGGTTCTGGACCAAACAGAATTGGACAAGGAATCGAGTTTGATTACTCTTGTGTACACGGAGTTTTAGCTGCTAAAGAATGCGGTTACGAAACCATCATGATTAACTGTAATCCTGAAACAGTATCTACAGACTTTGATACGGCTGATAAATTATACTTTGAGCCAGTTTTCTGGGAGCATATTTATGACATTATCCAGCACGAAAAACCAGAAGGTGTGATCGTTCAGCTTGGAGGTCAGACAGCTCTTAAATTAGCAGATAAATTGTCTAAATACGGTGTGAAAATCATCGGAACTAGTTTTGATGCACTTGACTTAGCTGAAGACAGAGGACGTTTCTCAGACTTATTAACTGAGTTAAATATTCCTTTCCCAAGATTCGGAATCGCTGAAACGGCTGATGAAGCTTCAAAATTAGCTGATACTTTAGATTTCCCGCTTTTAATCCGTCCTTCTTATGTATTAGGAGGTCAGGGAATGAAGATTGTAATCAACAAAAAAGAGCTTGAAGAGCACGTAATTGATTTGTTGAAAGCAATTCCAGGAAATAAATTATTGCTAGATCACTACTTAGCTGGAGCAATCGAAGCTGAAGCTGATGCTATCTGTGATGCTGATGGAAATGTGTACATCATCGGAATTATGGAGCACATTGAGCCTTGCGGTGTTCACTCTGGAGATAGTAACGCAACATTGCCTCCTTTCAACTTAGGAGAATTCGTAATGCAGCAAATTAAAGATCACACACATAAAATTGCTAGAGCTTTAAAAACGGTTGGATTGATCAATATTCAGTTTGCGATTAAAGATGATACGGTTTATATCATCGAGGCAAACCCAAGAGCTTCAAGAACAGTTCCGTTCATTGCAAAAGCTTATGGAGAGCCTTACGTAAATTACGCTACTAAAGTAATGTTAGGCCACAATAAAGTAACTGACTTTGATTTCAACCCACAATTAAACGGTTTTGCAATCAAACAACCTGTTTTCTCTTTCAGCAAATTCCCGAATGTTAACAAAGCGTTAGGGCCAGAAATGAAATCAACAGGAGAAAGTATCTTGTTTATTGATGACTTAAAAGATGATCAATTCTACGAATTGTACTCTAGAAGAAAAATGTATTTGAGTAAATAATCTCAAGGTTCTATTATAAAAGAAAAGCTCCAATGAAAATTGGAGCTTTTTATTTCTGAAATTGTTTGAAACTTTATTCGCCTTGATTAAAGTTTATATTGTCTCTAGTATTTTTTTGAACTGAAATAGCGCCAAACAATGCCAATAGAAAAGCAAAAGCATAGAAACCTTTTTCGCTTGGAAGAATCGTTGCATTCCAAAGTCCAACAACTAAAAGAACAATTGATAATAATGTTCCAAACCAGCAGATTCCGTAGTAAATATCAGTAACAGGAAGTTTTTCTAATCGGTCTCTTACGCTTTTTTGCAGCGAAACAACAGCAAAAAGTCCGAACATTAGAACGGTGAAATAATATCCTTTTTCGTTTAAAAGCATTTCGGCTCTGGCAAGTCCAACAATAAAACCGATTGTCCCGGCTCCAAGTGCAACCCAAGATGCAGCGATAAAGGCATTTGATGTTTTTTGTATCATAATTTATTATTTTGGTAAGCCACAAATATAATTAAATTAGATTCATGCCAAAATAAAAACACGATTTTTTATTCAGTAAAATCTTTCAAATGTAAAAGGAAAAGCTCCGTAATTGGAGCTTTTCTTGTTTTAAAAAGTAAGATGTTTTTTTATTTTTTAAGCAATTGTTCTAAAGGTTTTAATTGCTCCATGTCTATTTTAGAGTTTTGTAAAACAGACATTAAGGTCATAATATTATTCGGATTCATATCTTCGCCTAACACACGAACTACTGCAAAACCATTTTCTTTTCTGTTGGCAAAAATGACAAACTCTTTAATGTTGTCGTCACTTCCGACGTAGCTTATAGAAGCGCCTTCTTTACCAGAGCCGAACTTCATTAATTCTTGATATTTAGGATCTTTTAATATGGCTTTTACTTTGTTTCTTTCTGCCTCAAATTCTGTTTGATTGTTTTGATCTGCTTTAAAAGCCAGAATATTCATTTTGTCAAACGAATTCAAAGCCTCGTTTTGCTCAGCTGATAATTTGGTTTTATCAACATTCAAAATGTTTGGTGAAATATCTAAAGCAATAAAATCTTTTTTCTCTGAATTCTCAACGAAATATTTTTGCAGAGATGGTTCAGAATTACAGCTCCCCAAAGTTAGAAGAGCTGTAAGTGCTAGTATGAAGATGTTGTTTTTCATTTTTATTTTTTGCCTTTAGAAGCTTTCTTTAGGTCTGTACCGCCAGGAAGCTGCATTTTATCTGTTAATACCGAAATCTCGTTTAAGTCAAAATTACCAGTTAAAGATAGTAAAACAGTTTCATCATTTTTTGCACCGTCAACATACATTAAAAGTTCTCTTATCTGCGTATCTGTAGCGCCAGATTTTACCATTATTCTAACATTTTTTCCGCCATCATTTACTCGCATTAATTCTTCTAAACCGGCAGTTTTTACATATTTATCGGCAGTAGCTTTCATGTCGGCTTCGATTTTTGGATTTTTAGTAGTAAATACTTTTAAGTAATCTAGTTTTTTGATTAGAGCAATATATTGCTGAGTCTCTTTATCAGAAGCATCAGTTTTTACTTTGCTCATTAAATCAAACATTTTTTTGTTTACAATTACTGAGGTTACATCATCCTGACCATCAAATTTGTCAAAAGCACTTTGTGCATAAAATGTGGTTGAAACGAATGCGAAGACTAAAGTTATAATGAAATTTCTCATGATTATTTTTGTTTAATTACTGTTTAAAAATTTTGTTTTTTGATTGTTCATATTCCTTAATGTAGTGTACACTTTCAATACCTACATTAACATTGTTTGATAATAAAGCCAAAGCTTTTTGAGTTGCTTTTAAGGCTTCTTCGGGATCATCGTAAGTTCCTAATTCTGCTTGCGAAGCTACTGCAGTAGTTTCATTTTTTTCGCTAACAAAAAAGTAAGTTCCGATTCCGAGCAAAACAACAGCAGAAGCTGCAATCGATAACCACGCCACGTTTCGTTTCTTAGTTTGTAGTGGAATCTCATACGTCGATTTCTGTTCTCTTGCTTGAGAGAAATAGCCAAACATAGGTTTGTATTGCTCCAAATGCTGCGCAACATTCGGCGAAGAAAAATATTCTTTTAATTGATTTTCTTCGGCAATAGAAGTTTCTCCCTGAAAGTATTTTTCTAATATATCTTCTATTTTATTTAGTTCCATAAAGGTGTGTATTTGTCATTGATTCTCTAATTTTTTTTCTCGCTCTCGAAAGTGCCACTCGTATTGCTGTTTCGTTCATATTTACGATTTTGGCGATTTCTTCAAATTCATATTGTTCAACATCCCGAAGCTGAATTAATAGCTGCATTTGTTCGGGCATTTCGTTTATAATTTTTTCGACCCATTCTAAACTGTCTTGGTCTTCTAATTTTTTATCCAATTGCGGCTGCCGATCGGTAAAATTATTATGGACAATCTGCAGATTGCTGGCTCTTTTAGATTTTAGCTGATCGAGACAATAATTTTTAGTCATTGTCATGGCCAATGCTTCGACACTATTGTAGCTTTGCAGATTATCTTTTTTGTTCCATAATTTTACCATTACTTCCTGAGTCGCATCTTCTGCTTCTTCGGTGCTAGTAAGCAATCTTTTTGCCAGACGAAAAACTTTGTCTTTGAAAGGATTTATTAATTCTATAAATACAACTTGGTTCATTAATAAGATGGTTAATCGTTAGCTTATATATTCAAGACGAGGCACAATTATATTTGTTACAGCAAAAAAGAAATTTTTTTCATGTAAAAAAAATACTGCTTTAACGATAAAGGTAAAACTAAAGATACTATTTTTACGTTTATTCAGAATATAGATAACTACACGATATGAAAACAACTTTAAAGAGTGTTCTTTTTCTCTTTTTATTCGCTTTTTCTTTACAGTCTTGTGAAGATCAGGATGATGTAGCTGCTCCAGCAGACTTGCAGATTAATAATTTTATCTGGAGAGGATTAAATGAGGTTTACTTATGGCAGCAAGATGTTCCAAATCTAGCCGATGGTCGTAATTTACAACCAGATTTCAATCAGTTTTTGAGAGGATACTCTCATCCTGAAGATTTGTTCGAAGATCTATTGAACAAGCCGGTAAGCAAATATCCAAACGGAGACGCAATTGACCGTTTCAGTTGGATTGTTGACGATTATACTGTTTTGGAACAAGAATTAAGCGGCGTTACAAAAAATAATGGTGTTGATTTTAGACTGAGCCGTGTGGCTTCGGGGTCAAATGATGTTGTTGGTTTTGTCCGATATATTATTCCAAATTCTGATGCTTATACAAAAGCAATTAAGAGAGGTGATTTATTTACGAGTGTAAATGGAACAAAACTTACGGTTTCTAATTATCAGGAATTATTATTAAATCAGGATAGTTACACTTTAAATCTGGCAGATTATAATGGAACGAGTTATGTTTTGAATGGAAAATCAGTTTCCTTGACTAAAACTGTTTTAGAAGAAAATCCTATTTTGATCAATAAAGTAATTACTTCTGGAAGTCATAAAATTGGTTATTTAATGTATAATGGCTTTTATCCTGGATATGATGATAAATTAAATCAGGCTTTTGGCGAATTGAAATCGCAAGGGATAACAGATTTAGTTTTAGATCTTCGATACAATGGAGGAGGAGCTGTTACCTCTTCAATAAGACTTTCTAGTATGATTACAGGACAGTTCGATACTCAGATTTTTGCAAAAACGCAATTTAACAGTAAGTGGATGAAAGATATGACTGCTGAAGATTTGGAAAGCTTGAATTATAGATTTGTGAATAATATTGAAGGAAAAGCATTAAACAGCTTAAATTTAACTACAGTCTATATTATTACAACTGCGAGTACGGCTTCTGCAAGCGAATTGGTTATAAATGGTTTAAAACCTTATATCAATGTAGTGCAGATTGGAGAAACCACAACGGGTAAAAATGTCGGTTCTTATACTATTTATGATTCTGAAACTTTGTTTACTAAAAAAGGAATCAATCCGAATCATAAATATGCGATGCAGCCTCTAGTTTTTAAAATTTCTAATTCTGCCGGTTTTGGAGATTACACGCAAGGTTTGCAGCCAACGTATCAGCAGTACGAAAGAGTAAGTACATATGGAGTTTTAGGAGATCCTTCTGAACCTCTGCTTAATTTGGCAATTTCAAAAATTACAGGAACAACTGCCAAAAGAATTTTTGATGATTCTGCACCAAATACACCTTATCTGACAGATTCAAAAATCATAAACGGATTAAGACACGGAATGTATTTTCAAAATGTTCCAAAAGGACATTAATGTAATAGGATATAAAAATAGAAAAGGCTTTCAGAAATGAAAGCCTTTTCCATAAAAAACAAAAACTAATTTTAAAGTATAATATTAATTATTAAAGTAGAATCCGTTTGAACCTACACCAACAGCTAATTCTTTTTGTAAAACTCCAGATAAATTATAGATAAAAGCTTTACTATCTTTATCAAATTTTGCATCGGCAATATAAATGCGGTTGTTTTCTACAGCAAAACCGTAAACGTAGCTCGCTGGCGAGTTTACAATTGCCGTAGTAGAAGGTGTTGTTGCATTGATATCCATAGCATAAACAGAGCTTCCAGCAGTATAATAGATTTTGTTGTCTTCAATATCCATAAAACCTAGATCAGCTAAGCTCTCTGGAAATGCAATTCTAGATATAGATTTATCAGACAGTTTTACTTTTACAATTTCACCTGATCCAGAATAAGGAGCTCTCAAAATAAATAAAGTTCCGTTTTCTTCTTCGATAGAATCTCCGCTAGAGCCAATTTCTACTGTTTCTATGGCCTTTGTTGCAATATTTACAATTAATAATTTAGTGCTGCTGTTAGGTTCTGTAATGTATAATTTGCCATTTTCTAAAATTAATCTGTTTGCAGTGGCATTTAATTCGATTTTTGATTCGACGGTATTAGTAGCCAGATTAATTACAGCAACATAATCGTCAGTGTCTCCAGTTGCTGGATTGATATAAGAATATGTATTTGCATTTGTTACATACGCTTTTCCGTCTTTCACAACTCCGTATCTTGGGTTTGCAAGACCAGAATCAATCTTTGCGATCAATTTAAAAGTATAACGGTTTACAACATTGATTACATTTGATCCTCCTGAAATGATGTATGCGCGATCTCCATCAAAAAAGATATTTTGCAGATATCCGCCAATTAAATCAGAACCGTTGGCAGAAGCATAAACATCTTTGGTAAAAGAGGTAAAATCATCGCTTGAGAAAGAAACGCTTCCGACATCTGAACTTCCTTCATTTAAAATAAAAAAACCATTGTCGTAAGCACCTTTAGGATCATCGTTGTCATCACTTGAACAAGAAGCGAATAACGAAATGCTTAAGGCTATTAAAAGTAATTTACTAAACTTCATATATTAAAATTTTAAGGTTAAATACATATTGAAATTACGACCAGGCATTGGTCTGTTTTCTAGACTTTCGTAATCTTTATTGAAAAGATTTAAAACTTGAAAACCTACTTTGAAAGAATCTAAAAATTTTAGATCGTAATCGATTCCGATATTTGAAACCGTATAATCGTTAATGATTTCATCAGGATCGTTATCGGCTCTCGTGTAAACAAATCCGTTATAAAGGATTTGGTAATATGCGCTTATTTTATCTCGAGAATACGAAACAGCTCCTGTAGCTTTATTGAATGGAACAAAAAAGATCTGATTTTTAGTTTTTTCATCTTGCGAAACCGTATAAGCATAGGTAGCGTTTACAGCAAAAATATTTTTGTCATAGCTTTTCTTCCAGCCCAATAGGGTTTCGGTTCCATAACTAATTACCTTATCTTGGTTTTGGGGAGTCCAAATTCCGTTTGTACCTGGAACCCATTGCAGCATATCGGTAATTTTCATATAATAAAAATTCTGCGTCCAAGTCAGATTTTTGAATGTAAAAACATTGCCAATTTCTCCCTGATAAGAGCTTTCAGGCTTTAAGTTTGGATTTCCTCCTTCATCCCAATACAAATCATTATATGTTGGAATTCTGAAGTTTCGAGAAACATTCAGTTTCAGATTATACCAATCATTAAATTTATAAGAAGATCCTAAATTGAATAAAATAGGCGATTTGTAATTATTTGTAAATTCTTTTCTAATGCCTAATTCGTTTTTCCAATTTGTGCCAAAATCTTGTCTAATTAATAAAGCGGCAGAACTGATTTCTCGAATATGGCTTCCAAAACTAGTTCCGTAACCGTTTGTTCTGCTATAGTCTGCAATTCCGTTTATGTGAGTTGATTTAAATAAGTGATAATCGACATCAAGCTTTGTAATTAAGTTTTCGGTCTTTCCGTAGGTATAATTTTTTAAAGCGTTATTGGCAAAATACTGATAGTTTTCGAAAATATAAGCTGTTTTGAAATTGGTTTTTATTTTTCCATACGTTCCATCATATTCCAAAAGATTTCTATTGAAACCGTTTATATATTTGCTTTTTGTTTCAGTTTCTGTAATCAAAGAAGTATTTCGATCAGTGTTTGAAGTCTGGCTGTAAAGTTTTAAAATATGATTTTCGTTGAATTTGTAACCGGCATTAGCGCTCAAAGTAATAATATCATACTGCCCGTTCTGATTCCATCTCTGTTCGCCTCTCCAGGTATATCGATTTAAATATTTATAATCGTTTGTCGAGCTGTTTTTAGAAAATCCTATTTGAGCACTCCACTTTTTGTTGGAAATAGCAGTTTTGTAATTAATTCCGATCGTATTAAAACTACCGTAATCTAGTCTTAAATTATTCTCAAATCGATTAAAAAACAACAAATCGTTATTTAAATGCACGGTTCCTCCAACGGCACCGCTTCCATAAATAACACTTCCGCCGCCAGCTTTTACACTTATAGAATTATAGTCAGCGCCAGAAATAGTATTAAAATCGGTACTTCCGTTCATTTGAGAATTAATATTAATTCCGTTCCAGATTACTGCTGTCTGAGAAGAAGTTGTTCCTCTGAAAGAAACTGTAGAAAGCATTCCGCGTCCGTATTCTTTAAAATATAGAGTCGAATTGAAATTTAATAAATCGGTTAAGAGCGCTTCGTTTTTATTGATTATAGAATCATTCAGTTTTAAAACGGATTGTGAAGCAGAGTAAGCCTTTAAATTTTTATCTGAAACCAAAACTTCTTTAAGACTGGTAATAGAATCGTTTTGCGCCAAAATAATCTGACACATCACAAATAAGCAAAAAGTAAAAAATCGTTTTATAGTCATAATTTCTTCGCTCTTTTTCCCGAGAGCTCGATAATTGTTTACTAAGGCAGGTCTCCTGGCTTGCGTCTTGCTGTTTACCTTCCCATTCGCCGTGGCGGAACAGTGGTTTGTAGTTAACAGCAAGCATTCGTTTAGAACTTAGCTTACAGTTGCGGGTACAGCTCAAGAATTTACTTGATTCCCTTTTAATGTGTTTTTAAATCAAAAACACAACCTTAATTTGCTGCAAAGATAAAGTTAAAAATATTGAATATTCAAATTTGTTTTACGTTTCATGAAAAAACACAAACAATTTTTATTAAAAATCGATTTTTATAACTTGCCCGAAATCAACCTTATTGTTGAAAGCATCCCTTAAAGGCAGTGAACTCTGATGGCATAAAATGCTTCTGATGATTCCGGCGTGAGCAACAATTATAATTGGGTGATTTGTTGTAGAAATGGCTTCAGATAAAAATTGACCAACTCTTTCATGGAGTTCTACAAAAGATTCTCCGTTTGAAACTTTAATATTTACAAAATCTTCCATCCACGGATTAAGTTCTTCTGAAGGAATTTCGTTCCAGCTTTTTAATTCCCAATCTCCAAAATTCATCTCTTTCAAACGCTCGTCTTCCTGGTAAGAAATGGCTTTTATATTTTCTTGAATATGTTTTGCTAAAATAACACAGCGCTTTAACGGACTAGAGAAAATAATTGCCTCCGAAGGAAGTTCAGAAATAATTCGGTCAAAAATTTCATCAAATGGTACGGCAATGTCAACATCAGATTGTCCGTAACAGATTCCTTTTTCGCAAATGGTTTCGGTATGACGAACTAGATAAATTTCCATAAAAATAAAATGCTTAAGTAAAATACCACTTCGCATACCTGTTGCGTGGCTCCAAGACAATCTCCCGTATATCCGTCAATCCATTTCTGGAAATAGCGAGCTAAAAAATAGCGTGTTATGAAAACAGGAATTATAGCAAGAAGAAATTTCAAGTCAAAATAAGAAAATGCAATCAAAGGAATTAATCCAAAAAAGAAAGAGCCAAAAACTTCTTTCCAAGTATATTGTTTTGCAATCGGTTTACTTTTGCTCGAAGCATCATCACGAGAATATTCATGCGTGAAAATAATGCTGATTGCTGCCAAGCGACTTATAGAATGTGCAGAAATAAATAAAAGGAAAATTAGTAAAATGTTATTAGTGAAAAGTAAAACGGATTCTGAAAGGAGTTTGAACTTTAATAAAAAAAGCAAAACCAATCCAATTGCTCCATAGGCGCCAATTGCACTATCTTTCATAATCATTAAGATTTTTTCTTTGGTCCAGCCTCCACCAAATCCATCACAGACATCAGCGAATCCGTCTTCATGAAAAGCACCCGTTGTTAAAATAGAAGCAATAATCGCTAGTATAACAGCAATTTCTGATGAAAGAAATTGGGCAAATATAGAATAGGCCAAAAATGAAATAGTCCCAACAATCCATCCGATAAAAGGAAAATATCTCGTCGCTTTATTTAAATAATCTGGATGATGCGTAATGTTTTTTGGACATGGAATTCTGGTGTAAAACATTAAACAGGTGAAGAAAATGTGTAGTTCTTTTTTCATTTATAAAATTGGTAATTGTAATTTTATGACTGTAAACTGAGACCGAGACTGAAAATTATTTCCGACTTACCCCCGCGCTTTCAAAACTAGCCATTTCATTCAAAAAAGCCTCGGCCGATTTTAAAATAGGAAACGCAACAGCACAACCAGTTCCTTCGCCTAAACGTAAATCGAGATTTAAAATAGGTTTTGCTTCCAGATAATTCAATAATTCTGAATGTGCTTTTTCGGCAGAACAATGGCAGAAAACAGCATTTTGTTTGATATTCGGATTTATTTTAAAAGCTATCAAATAGGCAACAGTACAAATAAAACCGTCCACCAGAATCAGCATTTTATTTTCAAAAGCAGTCAGCATTCCGCCAGCCATTTGAAGAATTTCAAAACCTCCAAAATAGGAGAGTTGCGATAGTATTTCGGCTTGACCGGAATAACTTTCAATGGCTTTTTTGAGTAGATTTTGTTTTAGAAGTAGTTTTTCGTTTTCAACTCCAGTTCCTTTTCCAACACAATCTTCAATAGGAAAATCGGTTAAAAGACTCATTAAAACAGAAGCGGTTGAAGTATTTCCAATTCCCATTTCACCAAAACCAATACAATTTGAACCAGATTTTGCGATATTTTCAACAATCGATTTTCCTTTCTCAAAACATAACTGAACTTCAGATTCACTCATTGCCGGAACATGAAGAAATGACTGAGTTCCTTTGGCAATTTTTGCGTCTATTAACTTTGCATTGGTTGGAAAATCATAATTAACGCCCGAATCTACAATTGATAATTCGATATTATTCTGATTGCAAAACACGTTTATTGCTGCGCCACCATCGAGAAAATTATTGACCATTTGTCGCGTAACATCCTGTGGATAGTCACTTACGCCATGATTTGCGATTCCGTGATCGGCAGCGAAAACTACAATATTAGGTTTTAAGATTTTTGGATTCAAAGTTTCGAAAACGGTTGCCATTTGGAAAGCCAAAGATTCTAATGTTCCCAAAGAACCGACAGGTTTTGTTTTAGAATCTATTTTGTCTTGTAAAAGAGTGTAGAAGTCAGAATTGTTTTGGAATTTGTTTTCCGATTTCAAATCAAAAGCAGGAACATTTATTTGATGGATTTCTTTGATTTCGTTGCAAATAGGAGCTTCCAGTTTTTGTTTCCAATGCAATTGCTGCAGCATTGGCTGATTGTTATAATTGGTAGCTGGTTTTCCGATGCAGAAATAACCCAGCGGTTCTATGTTTTCGGGTAAATCAAGGATTTTTTTAAACTGATAATAATTGAGAATCGAAACCCAGCCCATTCCGTAACCTTGTTCTGTAAGCGAAAGCCAGATATTTTGCGCCGCACAAACTGTGCTGAATTTCAACGCTTCATTACTGCCAATAGTTCCAATCGTAAACTGATTGAGAACTGAACGGTCGTAAGAAATGATTAGTCCGATTGGCGCTTCTTCGATCGCCTCTAGTTTAAGTGATCTGTAAAGTTCTTTCTGCTCGGGATTGTCGGTTAGTTCCTCTGCTTTTTTATTGTAGTCTAAAAAAAGCTTTTTAATAGACGTTTTAACTTCATCTGATTTAATGATATAATATCTCGTTGCATCGGTTAGTCCCACAGATGGTGCCCAATGTCCAGCCTGTAAAGCTTTCTGAATTACTTCATCTGGAACTTCATCGGCTGTAAAATGTCGTGTGTCGCGGCGTGATTTTAATATATCGTCTAAATTGCTCATTTTTAAAAATCAATGACAATTTCAAAAATCAATGGCAATGTGAATCCTGAAATCTTTATTTTTTGTAAAGTTAAAATATTCGTTTTGCAATTAGGACGTAATATTTAGAATTTATTTTAAAATCAATGAGAATATTAATTTTTGAAATTGTTATTGATATTGAAGTTTGTTATCCTTTTATTTTAACTGGAATTCCAGAAACCATCAATACAACTTGATCTGCGTTTGTAGCAAGAAACTGATTCATCCAGCCTTGGAGTTCAACAAACTTTCTTCCGATATGAGTTTCTGCATGAACTCCCATACCAATTTCATTTGTCACAATAATGATATTCGCATTTTTGTGTTTAGCGATAGCAAGAAATTCTTTTTTGGCTTCTTCCAAACTCAAATGTACATCGTTTTTATGATCAACAAAGAAATTAGTTAGCCAGAGCGTTACACAATCAATTAAAGCAGTTTTTCCAGAAAAATCAATTTCACTTAAATATTTTTCCTTTTCAATATTAGTCCAATGTTCGTCTCTTTCTTGCTGATGACGGTCAATTCGATTTTGGAAATCATCATCCCATTTTCTGGCAGTTGCTACATACAAAGGAGAGTTGGAAAGTTCTAAAGCCAATTTCTGTGCATAACCGCTTTTTCCAGAGCGCTCGCCGCCAGTTACCAAGTAAATCATTTTTTATTAATTATGAGTTTTGAATTATGAATTATTAATTATGAGTTTGGGCAAGTTATAAAATAATTATGAAGACTAACTCATAATTTATCGCTCATAACTCCTAATACGGGCAATGTCGGCAGTTATTTCCACAACAGGTTCCTCTTTTGAGGTGAAACCAAGCTTTAAAAACATAATTGCCATTTTCGATATAATAATCGATGCCTTCAATCAAATGATTGGTTTTTGGCAATAGCATAGCTTTATTCTTAAGCGCCTTTTCTGGAGTTATGGTTTCAATATAAGCATCAATTTTATCTTCGCAAGCTTCCTTAAAACACTCAGGACAAAGGCAATCACCTCCGTCGGCAAGATTAAAAATAGGAGGGTAGTCATTACACCAGCACTTATTTTCAGGTGAAACGTCGCCGCAAGAAAAAGCGGTTTCACAGCTGGAGCAGATTTTTGTTTTTGGTACATTCATCAAATAAAAGGCTATTTGTTTAAATTTGTACGAATAAAGGTAAACAAAAAAAATAGAAATTGATTTACCTTTGTGCCCACACAAAACACAAAATATGAAATATTTTTTCCATAAATTACCAGTCGTTTTTTTACTTTTTGTAGTAATTAGTTGTAAAAAGAATGAAGCGCAAGAGGCAGTAAAATCTATCGTTGCCAAAGAAAGCATCGAATTTGCATCTGGACTTTCAATTGTTAAAAACGAAGGCTATTCAATTGTAAATGTGATGAATCCGTGGCCAAATGCTAAGGGAAAATTTACTTACATTTTGGAAGAAAAAGGAGTACAAATTCCAGACAGTTTAAAAAAATATCCTGCGATAAAAGTTCCTTTAGAAAGTGTTGTGGTGACTTCAACAACAAATATTCCTTTTCTAGAAATGCTCGAAGTTGAGAATAAATTGGTCGGATTTCCACATACCGATTACATTTCTTCAGAAAAAACACGAGCATTAATTGATAAAGGTTCTGTGAAAAACGTTGGACAAAATGAAAAACTGAACATCGAACAATTAATAGAATTGTCACCAGATTTGATTGTTACTTTTGGTGTTGATAATAATAATCCGATGCTGGATAATTTGAAGAAAAGCGGTTTGAAAGTGCTTATTCAAGGCGATTGGATGGAACAGTCTCCGCTTGGAAAAGCAGAATGGATTAAGCTTTACGGCGCTCTGTTTGGAAAAGAAGATAAAGCAAAAGAACTTTTTGATAAAATAGTAGAAAGCTACAATCAAGCAAAAAAGCTAGTTGCCGATAAACCTGCAACTTCAAAAGTGTTATATGGTTCAATGTACGAAGATGTTTGGTACGTTGCCAAAGGAAACAGCTGGGTGGCGCAGTTTATGAAAGATGCGAAATCTAATTATTTGTGGGCCGATTTAGAAGGAACTGGAAGTGAAGGTTTGTCTTTTGAAAAAGTTTTAGATAAAGCGAAAACGGCTAATGTTTGGATTGCTTCTGGATCTTTTAAAAGTTTAGATGAATTGCAAAAAGCAAATCCGCATTACTCAGAATTTGACGCTTTCAAAAATAAAACGATATACAATTTTGAAGGAAAGCTAGGGGCAACAGGCGGAACAGTTTATTACGAATTGGCGCCAAGCCGTCCTGATTTGGTGTTGAAAGATTATATCAAGATTTTTCATCCCGATTTATTGGCGGGCTACGAATTTACTTTTGCATCAAAACTGAATTAAATTGGCGAATAAAAAACGAAATACCATTTTATTTGTCGTATTGACTTTAGGACTTTTTCTAATGTTTTTTGCGAGCATTAGTTTAGGATCGGTTACAATTCCGTTAAAAGATGTTTTTGCGAGTTTAACTGGTGGTGAGGCAGCAAAATCGACTTGGGAATATATTATCATTAATTATCGTCTGCCAAAAGCGATTACTGCAGTTTTAGTCGGAACAGGACTCTCTATGAGCGGACTTTTGATGCAGACTTTATTTAGAAATCCGCTTGCTGGACCTTATGTTTTAGGATTAAGCTCTGGAGCAAGTCTTGGCGTTGCATTTGTTATTTTGGGCGCAGGATTTCTGCCTTCTTTTCTGAGTGTAATTGCATTGTCTTCTTACGGAATTGTTTTGGCATCTACTTTAGGAAGCACGTTGGTTTTATTTCTAGTTTTAGTGGTTTCACAGCGATTGAGAGATACTATGGCCATCTTAATTGTGGGTTTAATGTTTGGAAGTTTCACCACAGCAATTGTAAGTGTTTTAACTTATTTTAGCACGGCAGAACAGCTTCAGAAATTTACTTTCTGGTCAATGGGAAATCTTGGAAATCTTTCTTGGACAACTATTGTAATTTTAACATTCTGTATTGGAATCGGATTGCTTTTGAGTGCCAAAAGCATCAAGCCATTAAACGCCTTGCTTCTTGGCGAAAACTATGCAAAAAGTATGGGATTGAATTTTAAACAAGCAAGATTAGTCATCATTTTTGCAACTAGTATATTATCAGGAGCTATAACAGCTTTCGCCGGACCCATTGCATTCGTCGGCTTAGCAGTTCCTCATATTGCAAAATTGACTTTTCAGACAAGTAATCATACTATTTTGTTTTGGAGCACTTTATTTTTTGGATCCATAATAATGCTGTTTTGCGATATTGTTTCGCAAATGCCAGGTTTTGATGTCACGCTTCCAATAAATGCCGTAACTTCTATTATTGGCGCGCCGGTTGTTATTTGGCTTTTAGTTAGAAAAAGGAATTTTTAAGTTTAAACTTACAAAATAAAATAATATCTTAGTTTTTAAAACACATAGAAACATAGATTTAAAAGCCGGTTAAAGGCGTTTCACTTTTCTGAAATAAACATAGACTTTGTGAAAATCAATTTGTTTCTCGAATAAATTAAGGTAATGATAACCCAGAAGTTTTTAGACGAATTAAGTTTTAATGTAATTGGGGCATGTATAGAAGTGCATAGAACTATTGGAAGAGGATTGCTTGAGAATGTTTATCACGAATGTTTGAAAGAAGAATTGACCTATAGGAAAATAAATTTTTTGACAGAAATGAATGTGCCATTGATTTATAGAAATAAAGAATTAAATACGAATTTAAAATGTGATCTGTTTGTTGAAAATTGTCTTGTTGTAGAATTGAAAGCAACATCAGAATTAAATCCTATATACGAAGCACAGCTCATGACATATATGAAACTTTTAAAAGCTCCTAAGGGCATTCTAATTAATTTTAATTGCTTTAATATTTTTAAAGAGGGCCAAAAAACATTTGTGAATGAATATTTCAAATTGCTGCCAAAGTTCTAAGTTCAAAAGCTATGTGTTAATTTACAAGTAAATTTTAAAATAAACTTTCAGTAAAATAGAAATCTATGTTTCTATGTGTTTAAAAAATTAACTCAAAATGAAAAATATCTTAATAACTTCACATCTAAATATTGGATACAAATCCAAGAAAGGAGTTACGACCATTGCTGAGAATCTTAATTTAAATCTTGAAGCTGGTAAATTAATCACTTTAATAGGAGCAAACGGGATTGGAAAATCTACCTTATTACGAACGCTTACTGGAATTCAGAAACCTTTATCGGGAAATGTTTATTTGAACGAAAGGAATATTTCAGACTATCAGCCTTTAGAATTGGCACAAAATCTCAGTTTGGTTTTAACCGAAAAACTGCCGCCAAGTAATCTTTCTGTTTTTGAATTGATCGCTTTAGGCCGTCAGCCGTATACCAATTGGGTTGATAAATTATCTGACGAAGATGTTCTAAAAGTTCAGGAAGCAATGAGTTTGACACAAATCGAACATTTAGCGTCAAAAAAACATTTTCAAATTAGCGATGGACAATTGCAGAAAGTTTTAATTGCAAGAGCTTTGGCACAAGATACGCCGTTAATCATTTTAGACGAACCAACTACACATCTTGATCTGCTGCATAAAGTTTCATTATTCAAATTATTAAAGAAATTGACGCAAGAAACTCAAAAAAGCATCTTGTTTTCTACACATGATATTGATTTGGCCATTCAATTAAGCGACGAAATGATCATGATGACGCCAGAAAGTATAGTGCAAGATCAGCCATGTAATTTAATTTCGAATGGAAGTTTCAGCAATTTGTTCAAAGACGAACATATTATTTTTGATGCTGAAAAAGGGAAGTTTATTGTGAGTTAGTTTTTTTTAGGAGCTAATCCTGCTGTTCGCTATATCTTTTGTGGCGAACCCCGCCACAAAAGGATGCCGCTTCCATCAGGGCTAGAAGTCTTGTTTTCAGAATAGCTTTTTCTATTAAACAGTTGAACAGATAAACGATTAAATTTTCTTCAATCCAATTTGTCTCTTCGCTTCTCCAACCACAAAAGCAACCGAATTGGCAATATTAAAACTGCGAATAAGCGGTGACATAGGAATCGTCAAATGATTTTGGAATCTTGCCATAAATGCTGCGCTCAAACCAACGCTTTCTTTTCCGAAAACCAGCCAGTCACCATCTTGAAATTCATTTTCTAAATAAGATTTTTCAGAATGCGAACTCATTAAAAATACACGAGAATGATCTGGAATCTGTGCAATCCATTCCTCTACGTTTTGATATTCTGTTACATCAAGATGAACCCAATAATCCAATCCAGAACGTTTCAGATTTTTGTCATTGATCACAAATCCGAAAGGATGAATTAAATGAAGACGGCTTTCTGTGCCTACACACAATCTGCCGATATTTCCGGTATTATTTGGTATTTCTGGTTCTACAAGAACAACGTTTAACATCTTTTTTTAGTTATGAATTATGAGTTATAAGTTATGAGTTTCTGGGAATTATCTAATTGGCACATTTTCTAATTATCTAATTGAAAATCGGAAACTTCCAAAACTTCACCTGCTTTTAGATTTTGCAAATATACATTTCCTATTCGAACGCGAACTAGACGTAACGTAGGAAAGCCAACTGCAGCGGTCATTTTTCTAACTTGACGAAATTTTCCTTCTCTTACCGTGATGGATGCCCAAGAAGTCGGACCATGACGCTCGTCTCTTATTTTTTTGGCTCTCGCTCCAAAATCGGGAATCTCGGTAACGATAGATGCTTTACAGCGTTTCGTTTTGTATTTTCCGCCGTCAAGTCCGATTTCTACACCATTTTGCAATTGTTCTATTGCTTCTGGCGTAATTAATCCATCAACCTGAACGTAATATTCTTTTTCAACTTTTTTACTTCGAACGAGTTCGCTCATATTTCCATCAGTAGTCAAAAGAAGCAATCCTTCAGAATCTTCGTCCAGTCTTCCAATTGCCATTGTGCCTTCTGGGAAATCATACAATTCGCCCAAAAGCTTTTTCTTTCTTTTTAATTCGTAAATAAATTGGCTCAAATAGCCGTAAGGTTTAAAAAGAATGAAGTGTCGGTGCATTTTTAATTTTTTGCAAAGATAGTTCCTTTCCTAAAATTAAAACCAATTACAGCTTTTGTGATTTCATTTTTTTAAACCATTGGTAGACAAACCAAATTACAGTAACTGTAAAAATGGAAATTAAAATGGGGTAATAGTTTTCGAAAAATTGATGAAAATAACTTCCGACCAAAATGTATGCAGAAGCCATGCAAAGCTTGATTAAGATAAATTCAGAATTGGACCAGCTAGTTTTAATTTTAAAGAAATTCATAATAATTACGGTTGTTAAGTTGCTTTAAATAAAGGTAATAAATAAAAAAGCAGATGGCAATTATAAAAGAAAAGCAATATGAAGTCATAATGTGTTTAGTGGTTACAATTCGTAATATTATAAAATTGAATCTAAAAAATAATATTACCATGGAAACGAATGATTTAGGAACAAAAAAAATAAACGGAACGCAGAAAAATATTGATGAATCTAAAGGAAAAAACGTTTCGCACGACAAAGAACTAAAAGATGCCAAATTGAATAAAGAATTGGTTACAGATGCAGATGGCGATAAAAAGATTGTAGAGAGAGCCCGTAACGAGAATGAAGATATTAATAAAGCGCTTCATCAAATAAATCCAGATAACCCAAATGCAAACCGCGGAGTTGAAACGGAAGAAGAGGCAAATAAAACGGTTGAGAACAAAGATCATAATTCCGATATAACTCCAAATCGATATCCGAACTCACATCCAGACAATCATAAGGACCGCGGGAATATGAAACTGGACGAGCAAGAATAATACAATACGAAATTTTCAACAAAATTGCGTCAATTTAATGTCAAATAACATAACATTAGCGGTTCGCGTTAATGTTATTTTAAACTCTTTTCAAAGCTTTTATGTCGGTTGATATCTTCGTAAATTAGAGGAATCAATTTAAAAACATATATAAAATGGCACTTTTAGAAAATAAAGTAGCTTTTGTATCTGGCGGCGGTTCAGGAATCGGACGCGCAGTGGCAGAAGCCTACGCTCGAGAAGGAGCAAAAGTAGTTGTAGCTGATATAAATGTAGAACACGGTGAGGAAACCGTAAAAATGATAAAGGAAAAGGGCGGAGAAGCTTTTTTCATAAAAGGAGACTCGTCGAGTGCTGCTGACAATAAACATATGGTTGAGGTGACGGTTTCTAAGTACGGCCGATTGGACATTGCCTGCAACAATGCAGGAATGGGAGGCCCGGCAAAACCAACTGGCGAATATGAACCAGAAGCTTGGGATAAAGTTATTGCACTTAATTTAAGCGGTGTTTTTTATGCCTGCCGTTACCAATTGGAGCAAATGGAGAAAAATGGTGGAGGAAGCATTGTTAATATCGCCTCAATTCATGGACAAGTTGCTGCACCAAATAGTGTTGCCTATACAGCGAGTAAACACGGTGTGGTTGGTTTGACAAAAAATATTGCAGTAGAATATGCTCAGAAAAACATTCGATGCAATGCTGTTGGACCTGGTTATATTGAAACAGCGCTTTTAAAAGATAATCTTAACAAAGATATGATGCAAGCCGTTGCATCAAAATCTGCAATGAACCGCTTAGGAACCGCAGAAGAGGTTGCCGAATTGGTAGTTTTTCTAAATTCTGATAAATCATCATTTACAACAGGAAGTTACATTATTGCGGATGGAGGTTATACCGCAGTTTAATATTTTTTAAAGAATACTATTTTGAATTAGTAAAAGCAGTAAGCGAAAGTTTACTGCTTTTTTTGTTTAATAAAGTGATTTTTAAAGATAAAGTCATTAAGAAATAATAGAGATTTTCTATAAAAACGAAAGGCAGTCTATTTTAAGACTGCCTTTTTTATATAAATACTTTTTTTAGTTTCTCGATATCAATTTTACTTTCCTCTGAAAAGTTAAAAAAATAATCCAACTGCCATTTTTGCGTTTTCTGTGCCTGTTTGCTTGTGGTTTCATCCCAAGGCGGATAAACTCTCGTTGCTCTGATTCCTTCTTTCTTTTCGGTAGAAAAAATGCCTTTTTCTAATAATGTCTTTTTCGGAAAAATAAACTGTCCCCAATTCTCATCTTTTCGAACACTCACAATCACAAAATCAATAGTATCTGAATAATCAAAAGGTTCAATTATTCCTAATTGATTTCGTTTCCATAAAGTAACAAACTGCCCAGTTTTGGTTGGGGTAATTTTTGCTTCTCTATAGCAAATGTTTCTGTTATTTAATTGAAAACGAAATGCGCTATATTCTTCGCTTTCGCTTTCCTTTTGAAAAGAGGTTATTAGAAAGCCAGCTTTGTCAAAAATGCCTTCTTTGCTCAATACTAAATCAGGAGAGGCGATACTAAAATTCATTTGCGAAAATTACTGCAAATTCAATTTAGAAAGAAACATTCAGTCCAAAATTTAACCCCCATTGAAACTGATTGAATGACTGGCTGTTTAGCGGATTGATATAATAATTTACAGCAGGTTCAACAAAAACATTGGTCTTTTTGTACACGCGATATTGAACAGTACTGCTCAAAGTAGAACCATAAACATAATCATTGGCGTTCATGTTTTCTCCAATGGAATGCCCATCTAGAGCCACATTATTAGAAATTAATTTACCTACAAAACCTCCAGTATTTAAGTTGATGCTAGCTTTATTTTTATTAAAAACAGAATAAGAAACCTCAAGAGGCATTTCTACATACCTTAAATTTTGATCTAATTTACCTGTTTGTACGTTTTCATTTTTCATAGCTTCTTTCGTGCTATTCGAAATCAAAAGATAATCTTGTCTTGACGGATCTGATGACGCAACTGGACTACTGTCGGCATAGGAAGCGGCAGGAGCAAAAAAAGCATTGTTTTTGGCACTTACGTAAGATACATTGGCAACGCTTTGTCCCAATTCGCTAATTTTTAATCCAGAACCTACAGCCCATTTTTTGTTAATGCTGTATTTTGTTTTTACACCATAAGAATTAGATTGTTTAGAATCGTTTACGTTTCCTAATGTTTTTTCGTTTTTCGTATTTTCAGAACTTGCTACACCAGCAAAAACCGCAACTGCCCATCTTTCTTTTTTATTGATCAGATTGTCCTTTTTTTCTTTTTCTTCTTTTTCCTTTTCAGGAGTTAAAATCCCTTTTTCTAAATTTTGAAGTTCGGCCAACTGCATAGAGTCTGTTTTGCTCAAACGGTTAGTAATTTTAAGATCGTCCTTTATTATAACTGCTTTATCAGTTCGTTTAGTCTCATTTTTATCGGAAACTGAATTTTTCGAATTGTATGCGTTGCTGTTTGCAAAAGAGTTGTTTGTAGAATAACCTTGATTATTAAAAGCAATATTTTTATTGTTTTTTGGAGAAAGCTGTTCTTTAAAAATAGAATTTGAAAGCTGTTTTTTTGCTGTAGAATTAAATTTGCTTTGTTTCCCAAATGCAATTCTTTCTTCTGAAATTCCTTTATTTGAAGATTTTAGAATCGATTTGTTTTCTGATGAACCAAAATTTTGATACGCAATAGATTGGTTCGGAGCATTTGCTGGAACCGTTGTGTTAGATTTTTTAGAAGATTTTAGATCTAATTTTTCTTCTGACGAACTTGAATTTTGATAGGCAACAGATTGGTTCGGAGCATTTGCAGGAACCGTTACATTAGATTTCGAATCTTTTTTACTGCTTTTGTTCTTAGAGTTTGTTTCTGCTACAGAAGTCTCTTGAACTTGAATTCCTGATTCATTATTGAATTGATTATTCGTATCATTTCCATTTAAAGAATCTATTTTTTTGTCAGCATTTTTAGTTCGGTCTAATTTTCTATCGTTAGAATTATCGTTTGTGTTTTTGTCAAGAACAATACTATTTCTGCTGTTTTCTAAATCGCCATTGTTAATATTTGTGTTTTCAGATAAATCGGTAAAATGTAAAATTGAAGGCAGAAGCAACCCTAATAATAAGCATGCAGCAGCCGACCACCAAAGAACAACTCTCTTCTTCTTTTTAGGTTTGTCTAATTTTTCTTCAATCTGACTCCACAATTCTGGAGGCGGAACACTCGAAAAGTCTTCCATTGATGAAAAAATATCTTCTATTTTTTGCTTCTTCATGCTATCTTAAAATTTTTTATGCTCAAAATTCGCTTTTGTAATATGTGTTTGGCGCGATTTAAATTTGATTTTGATGTTCCTTCGGAGATTTTTAATAGTTCGGCTATTTCTTTGTGTTTCATTTTTTCGAAAACATACAAGTTAAAAACCGTCCGGTATTGATCTGGTAAATCTCGAATGTATTCCAGCAGTTTTTCCTGTTCTATCGGAATAGCTTCCAGTTCCTCTTCTTCTATAAAATCGGTATCGGGATCAAAAACATCTAAAAAGAAACTCTCTTTTTTCTTTTTGTTTAAAGTTTCGATGAGTTTATTAATAAAAATCCGTTTGAGCCAGCCTTCAAAACTTCCTTCAAATTTATACTGGCTTATTTTCTGAAAGGCAATTACAAATGCTTCCTGAAAAACGTCTTTCGCGTCATCTTCGTTCTTCATATATTTCAAACAAATACCATATAAAACAGGAGAGAACAACTGATAAATTTTCAGTTGTCCCTCCCTGTCATTTTTAATGCACAGTTTGATATATTTTTCTAACTCGTCTTTCAAGAAATGGTTCAAATTTGATTTTGCAAAAATAGTTCTAAATAGCTTACAAAACTATCTTTTAAAAATAGTTCGAGTACCGTCTTGACTGTTGCTTACAATGGTTAGGTTTTGATTGTCAAGGTTTTCTATGACGTAAGTTTTGCCTTCAAACGTAATTAGATCATGTTCTGACTGATCAAAATATCCCTTTCCTTTTTCTATCTGATAAGCACTATTTCTAATCTCTACATTGTTTTTATAAGTAATAACTCTTCCATTTTCGGTAAAGATAATTTTCTTAGTAAACCCGATTGTTTTTGGGGTTGCAACATAAGGATTGTCAGAACCACCGATAGATTTTTCCCATATCCAAGTGTTTACTATTGATCCTGTAGCGTCTTTAGAATCATTTACAGAAATCACTGACGTAAAAAGGAAACAGATAATAAAAGATAAAAAGAGTCTCTTCATAATCATGTTATTTTAAACTTGTAATTTTTTCCTGAATCGCTTTTTTGAAAAGTTTTATTTCTGCACTTTGGTCTGAAGTGTCATTGTTGTCGATATAAACTTTTGTAACGCTTGCACCTTGACGCAGTTCAAAATAAATTCCGCCTTGATCTGCAGCATCTGGAGAACCGTAGGTTTTCGTCTGTCCTTTTAAAGCCAAAATTTCAGCAGGAACACTTTTTAATAATAAAGTATATTCACCTCTTTTAATTGTTGGAGTATATTTGTATTGGTTAAAATCATATTGTCCAGCTCCAACATTTAAGAATTTTAAAGTATTATAATCGTTAATCTGATAGAATTTTTGGCAGTCTGCACCAGTACATTGATTGTAGAAGCTTCCAATAATCATATTGTCTGCACTTTCAACTGTTTTATTAAAAATCATTCCTTTTGTTGTCTTCGGAATTAAAACAAAATCTGAAGGATAAGTAGGAGTTTGTGTTACGTTCTCGCCAACAGCAGGGGCTTTTTCGTAGTAATTCACAACGATTTCGCAATTATTTTCTACGATAGAGCTAATCACGATATCATAACCACTTGTAGGTTTAGCACCAGCGAAAAGACCAACTAAATATTCTTTTGTAAAATCAATATTTGGATCACTTGCGACTGGACAACTGTTCGCGTGTTTTGTAAAATACTCATTCATTTTTTCTTGAGAAGCAATAATAACTGCGGCAGGATTATTAGGCTGAGATTTTACACTATAATTGCATAAGAAAGGAAAACCAGTAAAATTTACAACTGTATTAGCTCCGCAATCTACATAGTTATTTCCATCATTAAGAGAACAAGCACTGAATCCAAAGGCTACAAATAAGCCAAGTATTAATTTTTTCATAATTATTTTTAATAGGTTTATATCTTGTAGATAGCACATTTAAAAAAAGGTTGCGTTGAGGTTTAATTTTTTTTTTTTTAATAAAATGTTGGTTTAGTTGGATTTGAAAATGAATTAGTGAAATTTCTATTTTAAAAATTAAGTACTACGTATTATTGAGTACTTTTACGTAAAACAAACTTAGTTATGTCTGATTATTTACCGTTTTTATTAGGATTCGTTGTGGTGCTTTTTGTGGGCATCTACGTAGGCAAAATGCTTTCAGCATCAAAGTTTCAGTCAGAAAAAGCTATTTCTGAGGAACGATTAAATGCATTAAATGGTCAATTGCAAATGCTAAAAGAGCAATTTGAAAATGAAAAAAGTAACTTTCAGAAACAACTTCAGTTCAATATTTCTGAAAAAGAAAATATTCGTACAGAAAAAGACAGTTTAGCAATTCAGCTTTCTAAAAAAGAAGTAGATTTTGAAAATTTATGGGAACGCCATAAAGAACAAAAAAGTGAAATTAATGAGCTTCAGGAAAAATTTACTAAAGAATTTGAAAATCTGGCTAATAAAATTCTTGAAGAAAAATCGGCAAAGTTTACCGAACAAAATACTGTAAACATGAAAAATATCCTGACGCCTTTGCAGGATAAAATTCAGATTTTCGAACAGAAAGTAGAGCAGACACATAAAGAAAGCATCGATTATCATGCCGCGCTTCGTCAGCAGATTATTGGTTTGAGCGAAATGAACGCACAAATGAGCAAGGAAACTTTAAATCTTACTAAAGCATTAAAAGGAGACAGCAAAATGCAGGGAAATTGGGGAGAATTGGTGCTGGAGCGTGTTTTGGAAAAATCGGGATTAGAAAAAGGAAGAGAATACGAAGTACAGCAAAGTTTTACCAATAGTGAAGGAAACCGCGTTTTTCCAGACGTGGTAATCAATCTTCCCGACGGTAAAAAAATGATTGTCGATTCTAAAGTTTCGCTTGCCGCTTACGAAAAATGGGTAAACGAAGAATCGGAACTTTTAAAAATAGAATTTCTTAAAGAACACGTTATTTCTATAAAAAGACATGTTGAGCAGTTGGGCAGTAAAAATTACCACGATTTATATCAAATGGAAAGCCCAGATTTTGTTCTTCTTTTTATTCCGATGGAACCCGCGTTTGCCATTGCATTAAACGAAGATCCAACCTTATACACTAAAGCTTTTGACCGAAATATTGTCATTGTAACGCCAAGCACGCTTTTGGCTACTTTGCGAACTATTGACAGTATGTGGACCAATCAGAAACAACAGGAAAATGCCTTAGAGATTGCGAGACAAGCGGGAGCTTTGTACGATAAATTTGAAGGTTTTGTAACCGATTTAGTTCGAATTGGAAACAAAATAAAGGATACCAAAACAGAATACGAAAGCGCTATGAATAAATTGGTTGATGGAAAAGGAAACCTGATTTCGAGCGTAGAAAGATTGAAAAAAATGGGAGCAAAGGCTAAAAAGTCACTTCCTGAAAATGTTGTTGCAAGAGCAGCGAGTTCGGATGAAAATGAATTATTGAATTAGAAGAGAAAGTAAAAAGAGAAAAGACACAAGAAAAAAGACCAACCTAATATAGAATACAACTAATCAAAAAAATACCAAAAACAAAAACATGAGTACAGATTTTAAACCCGTTTCTTCATCAAAAGTTAGTATATCAGAATTAATGTTGCCATCGCATACTAACTTTAGCGGAAAGATTCACGGAGGATATATTTTACAATTACTAGATCAGATTGCTTTTGCATCGGCATCAAAATTCAGCGGCAATTATTGCGTAACAGCTTCTGTAGATACGGTAAACTTTCTGAAACCAATTGAAGTTGGAGAATTAGTAACCATGAAGGCTTCTGTAAATTATGTTGGAAGAAGCTCCATGATTGTAGGCATTCGCGTAGAAGCAGAAAATATTCAGACAGGAGTTATCAAACATTGCAATTCGTCTTATTTTACAATGGTTGCTAAAGATAAAGAAGGCAAAAGTGTTCAGGTTCCAGGATTAATCTTGTCAAATTTGGAAGAAGTGCGCCGTTTTAGAAAGGCAATAAAACATATCGAAGTTAGAAAAGAAGTAGAAGAACATGAAAAATTGGCCAATATAAATTCTATTGAAGATTTGGCAAGTCTAGAAAAATATAATGTGCTTCTAGAAATCAGCTAAATTTTCTTATATTTAGTTATTACATATTAAATATTAGAAATTATGGTCAAGTTTGGATATACAATTTTATACGTTGAAAATGTCGAAGAATCTATCGCGTTTTATGAAAATGCTTTTGGTTTTTCGAGAAAATTCGTCACGCCAGAAGGCGATTATGGCGAATTAATTACAGGAGAAACAACACTTTCGTTTGCTTCGAAGAAATTAGCTTCAAAAAGTTTACCCGACGGGTTTATTGAAAGCAGTCTAGAAGATAAGCCTTTTGCTATAGAAATTGGATTTATAACAGAGAATGTGCCCGAAGTTTTGCAGAAAGCAACTTCTTTTGGCGCAGTTATAGTTTCAGAACCTGTAGAAAAACCTTGGGGACAAATCGTGGCTTATGCAAGAGACTTAAACGGTTTTTTAATTGAGATTTGCACAGAGGTAAAAGCATAGAAATTCCTTGTCAAAAATTATGGTAAAGTCCCTACGAGACAAAATATTGGTTCATCCCATATTTTGTCTCGTAGGGACTTTTTTCACAATCCTTTAATGCGGCAAAAATTCACAAATTTTTAGCATTACTCTCAGAACTTTTAATAGGGAAATTTCGTAACTTTAAGTGTAATTATTGGGTTACGGAATTTTTTAACTGAGTATTGCCGTTCAATTTTCAGATTATTAAAATCTGATTTTTCATTTTCTCTTAATCAGAACAAATTGAATGACATAATTGTTTAAATGCAGACGATTATGAAAACAACTACTTTATTATTTTTACTTTTTACCGCCTTTTCTGTCATTGCCCAAGACAAATTTTTCACTAATACAGGCACCATAAATTTTGAAGCCTCTGTTCCTTTGTATGAAGAAGTGAAAGCAGTAAATAGACAGGTTGCCATACTTTTAGAACCTAAAACAAGTACTTTTATTTGTACTGTTGTAATCAAAGATTTTCGCTTTAAATTGAATCTCATGCAAGAGCATTTCAATGAAAATTACATGGAAAGCAATCGCTATCCTAAAGCCATATTTAAAGGGAAAATTCAGAAATTTGATTTAAAAGATATTACTGAAGTCGCAAAACAATATGAGATTAAAGGGAAACTTAATTTACGCGGAAAATCAAAAGAGATTATGGTGAACGCTTTGATTAAAAGAGTTCCAGAAGGAATTCAGATCATTTCAGATTTCCCAATTGCAGTATCCGATTTTAATATTCATATTCCAACTCCGATAGCTTCAAAAATTGCACAAACGGCCAATACAGAACTAACGGGCATTATTCGCAGCGATGAGACTATGCTGACTTTGAAATAAAAGTTATTTTATACAATTAATAAGCGTCTTTTCTAAATCAGTAAATTGAAATTCAAAACCGGTTTTTTGAATTTTCTCTGACGAAACACGCTGTCCCGTTAATACAGCTACGCTCATTTGTCCCAGCATAATCTTTAACACAAAAGGCGGAATTTTTGGCAACCATATACTATACTCATATAGTTTGGCAAGCGTTTTAGAAAATCGGGCATTTGTTGTATTGTCTGTTATGCAAGCATTGTATGTGCCTTCTAGTTTGTTGTCTTCAATGCTTTTTAAATAAATCTGGCATAAATCTTCAATATGAATCCAAGGGAGATATTGTTTGCCAGAACCCAAAACAGCGCCAAAACCAGATTTAAATGTGGGAATCATCTTTTTTAGAAAACCTTCGTTTTTGCCTAAAACGATACCAGTTCTAATTTTGACTGTTCGAATATGTAAAGAAGCGATCTTATCTGCGGCATTTTCCCATTTTTGGCAAGTTATGCCTAAAAAATCATCGGCAGGGGCAGTGGTTTCAGTACAAATATTATGACTGGTTATAGCGCCATAAATTCCGATTCCTGAAGCAGAAACAAACGCTTCTAGTTTTTTATTGTTTTTCTCTAAAATTGAATAAATCATTTCAACAGGTCTAACACGACTCTCTATAATGGCTCTTTTACGTCTTTTAGTCCACCTCTTTTCGACGATTCCTTCGCCGGCAAGATGAATAATGTAGTCGGCATTTAGAATTGCATTTTTGTCAATATAGTTTTTTTTGATGTCCCATTTGTAATACGTAACTCTTGGAGTATCTTCTCTATCAGATCGGCTCAGGACAGACACAGAAAAACCTGCTTCGATCAGGACATCTGTCAAATGTTTTCCAATGAAACCACTTCCACCTGTTAATAGAACATTTTGAGCCATAATAGTTTATAATATATTTAACAGTCTAACTTGTTTAAGGATTAGTAAAGATAATTAAACAATGTTTACCTTTATGGCAAATTCTAAATTTTAATAAGATGGCGACTAAAAAAAAGGTAATTACCAAAGATGATATCGTTTCAAAATATATGGAAGAAGTTCTGGAAAAAGGACAAAAGCCTAAATCGGTTTATCATTTTGCCAAAGAAAATGATTTTACTGAAGCTGAATTTTATGCTTTTTTTGGAACATTAGAAGGTTTAGAAAAAGAAATATTCAGACTGTTTTTTGAAAATACAGTCACTCTTCTTCACAAGAATGAAGAATATCAGGGATATGATATGAAGAATAAAATGCTGAGTTTTTATTTTACTTTCTTTGAAATCCTCACTGCCAATAGAAGTTATGTTTTGCAATCGCTTAAGATTGACAGAAATCCGCTTAAAAATTTATTGCAGTTAACTACGCTACGAAATAGTTTTAAAGAATACGTCTCTGAAATCTTGACAGATGATTACAGATTAGAACAGGAAAAGTTTCAGAAGTTTCAGGAAAAAGCCATTCAAGAATCGTCTTGGCTGCAATTAATGCTGACTATTAAATTCTGGATGGAAGATGAATCTCCTGCTTTTGAAAAAACCGATATTTTTATTGAGAAGTCAGTTAATGCCTCATTTGAGTTGATGAATGTGGCGCCAATGAACCATCTGATAGATTTCGGAAAATTTTTGTTCAAAGAAAAAGTATATAGCAGATAATGAAAACAATCGATTATATTCCGACCTCAAAAATAGAGAGAGCAGGAAAATTGATTCAAACTGGGGCTAAAATTGGTGTAAACTACGTAAAACATTATGCCGAAAAAATAGTAAATCCCGATTTGACCAGAGATAAACTAAACGAAAATAATGCAGAAGATATTTATGACGGACTAAAAAGCTTAAAGGGAAGTGCACTAAAAGTAGCACAGATGTTAAGCATGGATAAAAACTTTCTTCCGCAAGCTTATGTAGAAAAGTTCTCTCTATCTCAGTTTTCTGTTCCGCCACTTTCTGCTCCGTTAGTTTTAAAAACTTTCAAAGGCAATTTTGGAAAAACGCCATATGAGATTTTTGACGAGTTCAATCCAAATTCTGTAAACGCAGCAAGTATTGGTCAGGTGCATTTGGCAAAGAAAGGAGATAAAAAGCTAGCCGTTAAAATTCAATATCCAGGTGTTGCCAATAGCATTTCGTCAGATTTGGCTTTGGTAAAACCAATTGCTATCAGAATGTTTAATCTGCAGGGGAAAGATTCTGACAAATACTTTAAAGAAGTTGAAGATAAACTGATTGAAGAAACCAACTATTTGTTGGAGTTAAAACAAAGCCAAGAAGTAGTCGACGCCTGCAGTAAAATTGAAAATATTCTTTTTCCGAATTACTATCCTGAGTTTTCGGCAGAGAAAATTATTACGATGGATTGGATGACGGGAATTCATCTTTCTGAATTTACAGCTATAAATAAAGATCAAGAAGCTGGCGACAAATTAGGTCAAGCACTTTGGGATTTTTATATGTATCAAATTCATGTTTTACGAAAAGTGCACGCAGATCCACATCCGGGAAATTTTTTGGTAGATGATCAAAATAAATTGATTGCTTTGGATTTTGGTTGTATGAAACAGATTCCAGAAGATTTCTATACGCCGTATTTTGAATTGATTAATAAAAATGTCATTACAGACGAAAAACTTTTCAATCAAAAATTATTCGAACTAGAGATTCTTCGACCAGATGATACACCAGCAGAAATTGAATATTTTACCGAAATGTTTCATGATTTGCTGTCGCTTTTTACAAAGCCTTTCCAAAACAAAACTTTCGATTTTGCCGATGAGGAATTCTTCAACGCGATTGCCCAATTAGGAAAACGTTTCTCAGAAGATACAAACTTGAAAAAAATGAACGGGAATCGAGGCTCAAAACATTTTATTTACATGAACCGTACTTTCTTTGGTTTGTACAATTTAATGTTTGATTTGAAAGCCAAGATTGTTGTAGATAATTATTTAAAATATTAATTAATAGTTTCTTTTGTTTCAGGTTTAAAGTTTCAAGTTATAAACCGTGTGTACTCGCTTTACTGTCCTTCGACTTCGCTTAGATTGGGCTCAATCTAGTTAACTTGAAACTTTAAACCTGAAACAAAAACTTTACTTCAAAATCCCAGCCTTGTAAGTTGCAATTGCACGATCTCTAGCAAAGGCATGATCAATCATTGGTTCATTATAGCCAAAATCAAATTCTGGAATCCATTTACGGATATATTCTCCTTTTGGGTCAAATTTCTGCTGCTGAATTTCGGGATTAAAAACTCGGAAATAAGGAGCAGCATCACAACCAGTTCCTGCAGCCCATTGCCAGTTTCCTACGTTTGAAGCCAGTTCAAAATCCAAAAGTTTTTCGGCAAAATAAGCTTCTCCCCATCGCCAATCGATAAGCAAATGTTTGCATAAAAAGCTCGCTACAACCATTCGAACGCGATTATGCATATAGCCCGTTTCGTTTAACTGACGCATTCCAGCATCAACCATTGGATAACCTGTTTCTCCAGCACACCAACGTTTGAAATCATCTTCGTTATTTCGCCATTGAATTCCGTCGTAATTGGATTTGAAATTATGATTTACGCAATTCGGAAAGCTAAACAAAATCTGAATAAAGAATTCTCTCCAGATGAGTTCGCTTAAAAAAGTCTGATTTTTTCGGTTTGCCCAGTTTACCAATTTGCGAATACTCACAGTTCCAAAACGTAAATGCGGAGAAAGATAAGAAGTGCTGTCTATAGCGGGAAAATCTCGTGTTTCTTTATACTGGGCAATTTGTGTTAAGTTGTGTGGCTTGACTTTTATATCGCTTCTTTCAAAACCAATTTCGGCTAAATCAGGAAAAGTAAATTTATTTTTTGCGAAATTGCTGTGAAACGGAACAGAGTCATATTCCGTAGCCGATCCTAAAAAATGGTATTTCTCTAGCCATTTATTCTTATATGGAGTGTAAACCGTATATGGGTTTCCATCTGCTTTTGTGATTTCTTTTTCCTCAAAAATAACATGATCTTTATAAAAGAAAGTTTCAATGTTGTTTTCTTTTAATAAAGCAGTTATCGCTGTGTCGCGTTTGATGGCAAAAGGTTCATAATCTTTGTTAAAGAAAACCGATTGAATATCAAATTCTTCCATAAGTGATTTCCAAACGTCTTTTGTTTTCCCTTTTTTTATTAAGATAGAAGAATCGAGTTTATTTAATTCTGAATTTACTTTTTGGAGTGAATCATAAATAAAAGTCACTCGAGCGTCATTTTTCGGCAGACGGTCCAAAATATCATCGTCAAAGATAAAAAGAGGAACGACAGGAAAATTAGACTGTAAAGCATGAAATAATCCTGTGTTGTCTTCTAAACGCAAATCACGTCTAAACCAAAATAAAGTAACTTTTTGTTTTGTCATTGGTTTGTCTTAATAAAAATAATTTTAAAGGTTTTTATTTCGAATCAAATAGCTCCGAAAGGCGCTAAGTCACAAAGCAATTTTTTCTTAAGCCTTTGTGAAAAAAAAATTGCGACTTAGCGTCTTTGCGAGATTAAAAAAACTGCGATTTATTTTTTAGAATTAAATAACTCTTCGATTTTATTAAATCTATAATCGAAAATCCTTTTCAGTTTGTTTTTTACAACTAATTGATTCATGATTCTGCCTAGAATTCCAAGTGGGAGAGCATAATGAACTATGTCAGTCATTTTTGTTCCGCCATCTGGTGTTGGTTCAAAGAAATGTTTATGATGCCACAATTTGTAAGGCCCAAATTGCTGAATGTCTACAAAATACTCGTTTTCTTTGCAAGCCGTAATTTCGGTAACCCAAGACATTTTGATTCCGAAAAGGGGTTTTAAGGTGTAAGTGATAATTTGTCCATGATACATGCGTTTGCCGTCATAATCCTGAATTTGGAAATTCATATTATCAAGCGTAATGGTTTGCAAGTTTTTTGGATCGGAAAAAAAATCCCAACAGTTTTCTACACTTGCATTGATATGCTGTACGGTTACTATCTTGTGTAATTTCATAATCACAAATCTTTCTTGAAACACTAACGTGTTCAAATAATGCTACATTTTATAATATTTAAAGGGAACGAATAGCATTCCAAAACATTCTCCTTTTTCTTTGCCTAAATGTTTGTGGTGTATTTTATGCGCTTTTCTAAGTCCGATGAGGTATTTGTTTTTAGTGTTTTTAAACCATTTAAAACGTTGGTGGATTAATACATCATGAATTAGAAAATAACAGACTCCATAAAGTGTGATTCCGCAGGCTATAAAAAACAAATAATTGAATCCGCCCTGAACTCCAAAATAAAATAAGACAATGCTCGGAATGGCAAATATGACAAAGAAAATATCGTTGCGTTCAAAAGTATCTTCATATTTCGGCTGATGATGATCGGCATGAAAATACCACATAAAACCATGCATCACATATTTATGAGTTAGCCAAGTAACACATTCCATGAACAGAAAAACGCTCAAAAAAATTAAAAAAGAAATCATTTTTATAAATGTTGATGTTTTAAAATTATCGTTTTATTGTTTTTGAGTTTAGCTTTGAATTATAAAAGATTGACTCAAAAAGATTGACTATTTGGTTTTAAGTCTGCGATTCTCTCAATCTTGTCATTTCGACGAAGGAGAAATGACAAACTGTTGGCTTTTAGTGAGAACTCGATAACTGAATAAGCTTACACAAGTTTCAATTTATACGTCACAAAAGACTGCGCTAAAAGTCCTGCTTTTGTATAATTAGAAACTCGAATTCTAGAATTTCCAATTTCGTAATAAGGCGTATTTTTTAGCTTTTTCAATAATTTTTTATAATAAACATAAGCCGTATAAACACCGAATTTTGCTTCAATAGGCAGTTTTACAATTCCCTGATAAGCAATTCTGAAATCTTCTTCAATTTCTTTAATGATTTGTGTTTTAGAGTCTTCTGTGAAATTATTCAGATTTACGCCTGGGAAATAAGTTCTATTCAGGATGGTATTGTCATCTTTTAAATCTCTCAGGAAATTTACTTTCTGAAAAGCCGAACCTAAACGCATAGCTTCATTTTTCAATTGTTCGTATTTGTGCTCTTTTCCAGAAACAAAAACTTTCAAGCACATGAGTCCAACGACATCTGCAGAACCGTAAATATAATCTATATATTCAGCTTGTGTTTGATAATTGGATTTGATCAAATCCATTTTCATGCTTTTTAAAAACGCCTGAACCAAATCATCAGTAATATTATATTCTTTTACAGTCTGCTGAAACGAATTTAAAATAGGATTTAAACTGATGCCTAATTGCATTGCTTTATAATATTCTTTTTCAAAATCTTCAATGAGATATTCTTTTTCATAATCATGAAAAGAATCTACAATTTCGTCAGCAAAACGAACAAATCCGTAAATACTGTAAATAGCATCACGAATGCTTGGCGAAAGCATTTTAACAGCAAGCGAAAAGGAGGTGCTGTAATTTTTGGTAACCAATTTGCTGCATTTGAAAGAAACGGCGTCAAATAGTGATTTCATTTTTTAAGATCTAAAAGATTTTTGAATTAATTCAGCTGCTAGTTTTCCTGAAATTAAAGCAGGCGGAACACCTGGACCAGGAACAGTTAACTGTCCTGTAAAATATAGATTCTTGACTTTTTTGCTTTTTAATTTTGGTCTTAGAAAAGCAGTTTGTAATAGAGTATTGGCCATTCCGTAAGCATTTCCTTTATAAGCGTTATAGTCGTTTACAAAGTCATTTTTGCAGAATGATTTCTTAAAGATAATGTTATTTTTAATTTTTTGCTGGGTAAGTTCCTCAAAACGAGTAATTATTCTCTCAAAATATTCTTCCCGTAGTGCTTCGTTATCTTCAATTCCAGGTGCAAGTGGAATTAAAAAAAATCCAGATTCCATTCCGTCTGGCGCTGCAGTTTTATCTGTTTTTGATGGAAAGTTAGCGTAGAATAAAGGTTCTTCTGGCCACTTTGGCTGATCGTAAATATCTGCTGCATGCTGATTGAAATCGACATCAAAAAATAAAGCATGATGCGAAATGTTTTCTATTTTTTTATCGAAACCTACAAAAAATAGGAGTGAGGATGGAGCAAAAACTCTGTTTTCCCAATATTTTTCGGAATACATTCTGTGTTCCTTTTCGAGTAATGTTTCAGAATGATGATAATCAGCTCCGCTAAGAACAACATCAGATTTTATGACTTTACCATCAATGACGATTCCAGTCGCTGTTTTATTCTCAACGATTATTTTTTCAATTGATGAATTGGTTTGAATGGTAACGCCAAGTTCCAAAGCGAGTTTTTCGATTCCTCGAATAACATCAAACATTCCAGTTTTAGGATGCCAAGTCCCTAAGCCGAAATCGGCATAATTCATAAAATTGTAAAATGAAGGCGTTTTACTCGGTTTTGCTCCAAGAAATAAAACGGGAAATTCGAGAATCTGAATTAATCTTTCATTTTTGAAAGTTTTTCGAATATCGGCGCTTACATTCTTGAAAAACTGATTCAGTTTTAATGCTGTTTCTTTTGTGATTAATTCAAGCGGAGAAATTCCCGGACGATAAACCAAATCCTTTATGGCAATGTCATAATTGCTTTTGGCTTGATCAATAAAATTTTGCAGTTTTTCGCCACTTCCTTTTTCTATGGTTTCAAAAGTATATTTTATTTCTTCCAAATTATCATAGATGCTGATAAAGTCATTGATTCCGAAATAAACCCTATAGGCTGGATTTAATTTTATGAGTTCGTAATAATCAGAAGGTTTTTTATTGAAATCCTGGAAAAAGCGTTCAAAGACATCTGGCATCCAATACCAGCTTGGTCCCATATCAAAAGTGAAACCGTTTGCTTTAAACTGTCTTGCGCGCCCGCCAATTGTACTGTTTTTTTCGTAAACAGTAACCTTGTTTCCTTGTTGGGCAAGGTAACAAGCGGCTGCTAAAGAGGAGAAGCCTGATCCTATTATTTGAATTGTTTTTCTCATTTGTTTAACAAATATAAGAAAAACTTAAACAAAAATAAATTAAAGCATGTTAATAGTTTCTTCCATTGAATCAAAAATTCGAATTCTGTCTGTGAGGATCGTCTGGTCGATGTGTTCTACCATTTTACCCATAAGCCAGATTTCGTTGTTTTCCTGCAGTAGTTTTTGCCCCATAGATTTTACATATTGATTGATTACGCTTCTATCTGGTTGAACAGTCATGAAAGAAACAAATGTGATATTCTCAAAATGTTTTGTTAAGTCCTGTAAGTTTTCAATGGGCATACTTTCTCCGAGATAGATGGTTTTGTAACCTTTGTCAAGGATTTCATATTGCAGATATAACAATCCAATTTGATGGATTTCGTTTAGCGGAAGCGATAAAACAAAAATTCGATCAGTTTTGGTTGGTTTTCTAATCTGAAGGCTTTCTGTGTAAATCAATATTTTCTGCTTAATTAAATGACTCATAAAATGTTCATTAGCAGGAGTAATGGTTTCAGATTGCCATAATAATCCCAGCTCTTTTAAGAGAGGTAAAAAATGTTCTTTAAAAACTTCTTTAAACGTTTTCTCGGTAATAAGCCAATCGAATGTGTTGAAGAATAATTCTTGGTCAAAGTTCATCATAGCCATTTTAAAAGAAGTAATGGCGTAGTTTTGAGAATTTTTCTTTGAAATTATTTCGCGTACCAATTGTGGTATCTTTTCTTCAGGGTATGTAGCGATTTTGGAAATCTTATACCCGTATTCGTGCAGCAACGTAATGTTTAAAAGTTTCTGCAAGTTATGAAGATTGTAAAATCTGATATTAGTATCAGTTCGCATAGGTTCAAGGATATTGTATCTCTTTTCCCAGATGCGTATGGTATGCGCTTTTATTCCAGATAAGTTCTCAAGATCTTTAATGCTGAAAACAGTTTTTATATTGTTTATCATTTTTTGCGATTAAGTCAACAAATGTAAAATAAAATCTTAGATTGGGGCTTAAAACTACATTAAAAAGATAGAGAATTAGAGGTTTACGTATTTAAAATATATTTTTTACCTAAAATCAGGTATATAATTCTTAAGAAATATATTACTTTGGTAAAAAAGAAAGGTCTGCATGTTTTTAATATGCAGACCTTTCTTTGAGATTTTGAGTTTCGTTATTTGCAAAAAGTGGCTTTATTTTTTATAGCGCTTTGGCTTCCAAGTTCAATTGCTTTAGTAAAATCTTTGCAAGAGTTTTTCTTATCTCCAATTTTGTTGTAGGCTAAACCTCTTAAGTTGTAAGCTATATAATCTTTTGGGTTTAAGCCTAAGGAAGAGGTGCAATCCTCAATAGTGCCTTGATAATTCTGTAGTTTGTAGTTGACATTGGCTCTGCCTGTAAAAGCGTCAGCATTCATGCTGTCCAGTTCGATTGTTTTGCTAAAGTCGGCTTGAGCTCCTTTTAAGTCGTTTAGCTTGAATTTTGCGACACCGCGATTCTGATAAGCTTCAACGAATTTAGAATTCATGCTAATGGCTTTTGTGTAATCGGCGATTGCGCCTTTGGTGTTGCCGGCTTCGGCTTTTTTCATGGCTTTGTCAAAATAGCCCGTTGCAGATTGTGCCCAGATAGAGCAAGTCATCATTATAAATGATGCTAATAGTAGGTTTTTCATAAAACTAATTTGGGATTAGTGATTTAATTATTTCTCAACGAATTTAAGAAAGTTTTTATGTTGTAAGAGGATTTTCTTTTTAAATAATGTTAGTAAATAAAAGAAATATTAAGGAAAGTTAAAGAGGAATAAAGTGGTTCTTTTAGTTTTGAAATTTCTTTAAAAAGAAAAAGGTCAAGTAAAATAAATTACCTGACCTTTTGTGACCCGACTGGGGCTCGAACCCAGGACCCCATCATTAAAAGTGATGTGCTCTACCGACTGAGCTATCGAGTCTTCATTTCTTCAATGAGGGTGCAAATATAAGGACTTATTTTAGCTTATTAGCTGTTTTTTGAAACGAATTTTAAATTAATTTCAATAAAAAAATGTAAATCATTATTTTACAGTAAAATAGGTTTTCTGTTGTGACCATGGAGGGATTTGAACCCTCACGCCCTTGCGAGCACCACCCCCTCAAGATGGCGAGTCTACCGTTTCTCCACATGGCCTAAAAAGAAAAAGGTCGAGTAAAATAAATTACCCGACCTTTGTGACCCGACTGGGGCTCGAACCCAGGACCCCATCATTAAAAGTGATGTGCTCTACCGACTGAGCTATCGAGTCATTGCTTTCAAGAAATTTAATTTATTAATCACAAAATTTGTGACCCGACTGGGGCTCGAACCCAGGACCCCATCATTAAAAGTGATGTGCTCTACCGACTGAGCTATCGAGTCATTTAATTTCTTGAATGCGGGTGCAAATATAAGGAGTTTTTTTTGAAGTTTCCAAGCTATTTTATCATAAATTTGTCTTTTTTTTGGAAAAATCTCCAATTGCTTAGTTTATAAGGTTTTATTAATATGAAAAAAATTGTACTGTTAGGTTACATGGGTTGCGGAAAGTCAACAATCGCCCAAAATTTGTCAAAAATTACAAATATTCCGTTCTTGGATTTGGATAAATGCATCGAAGAAAGAGCAAATTTATCCATAAATGAGATTTTTGAGAAGCATGGTGAAGTCTATTTTCGAAAACTTGAACATGAAATGTTTGTTGAATTGCTGCAATCTTCTGAAAATAATATTATAGGATTAGGAGGAGGAACTCCATGTTATGCCAATAATCATGAATTGTTAAAAGGGGAAGGTGTTACCTCTATATATTTAAAAGCATCAATTGATACCTTATATAATAGATTGGTGCATAATAAAAGCAAACGTCCTTTAATTGCTAATATGAATGAAGAAGAAATGAAAGAGTTCATCGCGAAACATTTATTCGACAGAAGTTTCTACTACAATCAGGCAAAACATAAGGTTTCGGTAGATAATAAATCTGTCGAAGAAACGGTTCAAGATATTTTAGAAATCTTAGCTTAGAGAAGCATAATCGCCGTTTTCTGAATTGAAAACTACTTGAACATGCTCTAATAAAGATGTTGAAAGTGAAATTCCTTTAAAGTCGGCCTTTACAGGATATTTTTTGTGGTTTCGGTCAACAAGTACTGCTGTTTTGAATTTTTTAAGCGGAACGTCTAAGAAATGACGAACAGCATATATTAATGTAGTGCCTGAATTTAGTACATCGTCAACCAAAACAAGTCCTTTGTTTTTGTATTCTTTAGGGCTTAATGAAGTTTGTATAGCTTCTTGCGGATTTTGTTTGTTTACTTTTACTTCGCAGATAGAAACCTTTAAGGTAGAAATGCTGCTAAGTGCCGAAGCAATTTTTTCGGCAAAAACAAATCCGTTAGAAGCAATTCCTGCAATAACAACTTCTTCTTCGTCAACAAAAGTCTCGTAAATTTGATAAGCGATACGTTTTATTTTATGTTCGATTTCCTGATGGGTTAGGATAATATTGCTACTCATGGTGTTTTTTTTGCTAAGGTAAATAATTTTAAACTCCAATTTTAAAAATTCCAAATTCCAAACTTTGTGAAGCAAGAATGAAATTGTGAAATTCAAATTTATCGTATTTGGAATCTGGGATTTGAAATTTAATTTTCATCATGGTCTTCCTCGTCATCGTAAAATTCGTCTCCGTAGTCGTCAATGTCTCTTCTGTCCTTTTTAGTTGGACGACCTGCACCTGTTCTTCTAGAATGCTCTTTCGATAATTTTAGCATCTCCAAATGTGCAAAAGCTTCTGGTGGAGTTTCGTTTTTTTGATATAAATCAACCAATTTTGCTCCTACACGATTTTGCGGAATATCTAAAACTGTTATAATCTGTGTAATTTGATCTTTTCTAAACGTAATTCGGTCTGTAGGAAAAACTTCTTTTGAAGGTTTTGCAATCTGCCCATTTACAGTGATCTGATTCTTTTTGCAAGCTTCAGTAACCATGTTTCTGGTCTTGTAATAACGAACGCACCACAAGTATTTATCTATTCTCATAATTTTTCTAAAATCCAAGTTAAATTCTTTACAAAAATAAATCAATATTGTATCTTGCGCACCTAAAAAAATGATAATAATGAATAAATTTAAATATTATTTTGTTTTGTTACTTGCTGGTCTTGCCATCGTTTCTTGTAATAAAAGTGATGATGATGAGATAGAGGTTGTTCCTTTAAGAGATTATGCCGAGCAATATAAAGCAGATAATGATTCGATTGTAAAATATTTAAAGACAAATTATATTGAAGAGGTTACGGCAGATTTTGATATTAAAATATCAAAAATTCCAGCTGGCGGAACACAGACTTCTATTTGGGATCAGACAACTTATCCATTAGAATATAGAGATGTTTATAACCATGATGTTACCTACAGAGTTTATTATTTGACTTTGAGAAAAGGTGTTGGTGATGCCCCATGTAATTTTGATGAGGTTACGGTGTCTTACACAGGATCGCTTTTAAATGGTACTCAGTTTGATACATCTTACGGATTGGCCCGTAATTTCAATTTGAATGTCTATGCTACAAATGGAGTCATAGATGGTTGGGGAGAGATCATGCCGAAATTTAAGGTAGGAACTCGTAATCCAGCGGGTGATGATGGAACTATTACATATAATGACTATGGGGCAGGGGTAATGTTTTTACCTTCTGGATTAGGTTATTATGGAAATCCTAATGAAGATATTCCAGTATATTCACCTTTGGTGTTTAGTTTTAAATTATTTGCTTTAAAACGATCTGATCTTGAATATAGTGCTTCTGCACAAGCAACTGTAGGAGATGGTGTTCCAACTTATTTGGAGGATATTAATGGTGATGGCTATGTGTATAATCACGGGGATACGGCAAGATATCCTAATATGCCAAAAGAATTAATAGATGATACTGATGGGGATGGAATTCCTGATTTTTTAGATTTTGATGATGATGGTGATGGATATACAACTAGATTTGAAATTGAGAAACCAGCAGGCGCTCCAGTAACTGGTGTTGGTTTATACTATCCTTATGATCCAATAGGTGATAATCCTGATACTCCAAACATAGATGAAAGTGAATTGTGGGGTATTCCAAGAAGACCAACAGGAGAGCTTACTGATCCTACAAAACCGGAATCAATTACAAATCCTCGTAAATTTGTTCCAGAAGATTATACAACACCAGGACGATTAAGGATTCATGTTGATAAAACGTATCCTTATCAAAAAAATTAAAAAAAAATACAAAATATTGAAGCCTCGGAATTTACATTTCGAGGTTTTTTTTATAAAACAAATAATTTGTCCTAAATGAATATTTCCTAAGTGGACAAAAAAATGCTGGGCAATAGTTTAAAAACTTTATTTTAATAAAAGGCAATAAAAAAACCTCGAAATTCACATTTCGAGGTTTTTTTATAAGTAGTAAAGTTTAAAAATTACTTTCTTTTAATTACTCTTTCTACAGCTTCAACAATGGCTTGATTGTTTAATTTGTATTTTTCCATTAATTGCTCTGGAGTTCCAGATTCTCCAAAACTATCTTGTACTGCTACAAATTCTTGTGGAGTTGGATTGTTTAATGCTAATACTCCTGAAACGCTTTCTCCAAGACCTCCAAGGTAGTTGTGCTCTTCTGCAGTAACTACACATCTAGTTTTAGCAACTGATTTAAGAATTGCTTCTTCGTCAAGAGGCTTGATAGTGTGAATGTTGATTACTTCAGCAGAAATTCCTTTTTCTTCTAATTTTTCAGCTGCGATAAGGGCTTCCCAAACTAGGTGTCCTGTTGCGATAATTGTTACATCAGTTCCTTCGTTTAAAAGAATAGCTTTTCCGATTACGAATGGTTCGTCAGCAGGAGTAAAGTTAGGTACAACTGGACGTCCGAAACGTAGGTATGCAGGACCGTGGTGGTCTGCTAGTGCAATAGTTGCTGCTTTAGTTTGGTTGTAATCGCAAGTGTTGATTACAGTCATACCAGGCAACATTTTCATTAAACCGATATCTTCTAAGATTTGGTGTGTAGCTCCGTCTTCTCCTAAAGTTAAACCTGCGTGAGAAGCGCAGATTTTTACATTTTTGTCTGAGTAAGCCACAGATTGACGAATTTGATCGTAAACTCTTCCTGTAGAGAAGTTAGCAAAAGTTCCTGTGAATGGAATTTTTCCTCCAATCGTTAAGCCTGCAGCGATTCCAATCATATTTGCTTCTGCGATTCCGATTTGGAAAAAGCGCTCTGGGTGATTTTTTTTGAATTCATCAAATTTTAATGATCCAATTAAGTCAGCACATAATGCTACAACATTCTCGTTTTTTTGACCTAATTCAGTCATTCCCGCTCCAAAACCAGAACGAGTATCTTTGCTTCCTGTATTTTCGTATTTTTTCATTTTATTTTTTGCTGTATGCAATAGGCAGTAGGCAATAAGCGTGAAGCTTATGGCTTAAAGCTTAAAGCTGTTTTAGTAATCAACTTGATCTTTAGAGTAGTTTTGAGCTAATGCATTTTTTAATTGCTCGTCATTTGGAGCTTTACCGTGCCATGCGTGCGTGTGCATCATGAAATCAACACCATTACCCATTTCTGTATGCAATAAAATACAAACTGGTTTTCCTTTCCCTGTTCTTGATTTAGCATCAGTTAAACCAGCGATGATAGCATCAATATTGTTTCCTTCTGTGATTTCTAAAACATCCCAGTCAAAAGCTTCAAATTTTGCGCGAAGGCTTCCCATTGCTAAAACTTCGTCAGTTGTTCCGTCAATTTGTTTTCCGTTAACGTCAATTGTAGCAATAATGTTGTCTACTTTTTTAGCAGAGGCATACATGATAGCTTCCCAGTTTTGACCTTCTTGCAATTCTCCGTCTCCGTGTAAAGTATAAACTAAATGATTGTCTTTGTTTAATTTTTTAGCTTGAGCTGCTCCCAAAGCTACAGATAAACCTTGTCCTAATGAACCAGAAGCCATTCGAACTCCAGGTAAACCTTCATGAGTTGTTGGGTGTCCTTGTAAACGAGAGTTTAATAATCTAAAAGTAGCAAGCTCTGAAATTGGAAAGTAACCGCTGCGCGCTAAAACGCTATAGAATACTGGGGAAATATGACCATTTGAAAGGAAAAAGATGTCTTCTCCAATTCCGTCCATATCAAAACCTTCTTTGCGGTCCATTATATTTTGATATAATGTTACCAAAAATTCAGTACAACCTAAAGAACCACCTGGGTGTCCAGAGTTTACAGCATGTACCATTCTAAGAATATCTCTTCTTACTTGGATCGTTAAATCGCTTAATTGTTGTGTGTTAGGCTTCATTTTATATGTAAAAGTTAAACTGGAGCAAAAGTAATCGTTATTTTGCGGGGAGACAAATGATTTTTTGCTTTAGTTGTATAGCAATTGTTAAATTTTACTATTTTTTTTACATTATGAAAATAAATGTAACGAATGTTTTGCTTTTAATTCTTTATAAGAGTGTGTCCACATTTTTAAAAGAGAAACAATAAAAAAGCCTTGCATTTCTGCAAGACTTTTGTAATGGGTATAATAAAAAAGATGTAGTTATTCAGTATCTCCTTCGCTGTAATAATTATTTTCTTCGTCTTCTGAACCAAGGTCTTCTTGCTCGTCATCAAGTTCAGAGCCTGGAACATCAAGATCATTTCCGATTTTATCACTATTTTGTTTCCATTCGTGATGGTCATTATTGATTATTCTTTCTCCAGAGATATCTTGAGGATCAATATCTTCTAATCTTTCTTCTTGATTGTAAATATCTTCATTTGCATCATAATTCATGTTTTCAAGGTTTCTTTCAATTTGATCATCCTTGATTTGGTCTAGTTTCTCATCTGCGTTTATCATGATTCTAAAGTTTTTTAGTTGAATATTAAAATTATGAAAAGAATCGGTGAAACTGTTACATTTTAATAATCTGATCCTTGTACTTTTTACATTCGTTGGCTAAGTTTTTTGAAACCCGTTTGCGTTAGGGATAGCAGCTCCCAAGGCTTTTTAGCCGTAGTTTTTTTTTAATGGGGAATATAGAGGATAGCCCAACCATTAGAACGCCCAAATGAAGTAAATTGCAAATGTGAAAATCAAAATCCTAAAACGTAGAATCTGAAATTAAGAAAATATTAGCTAATTTTCTAATTGACAAATTTTCCAATTCATAAATTTTCCCTGAAATTAAACTATCTTTGCGCTCTGAAAAAAGAAACAGATGAAGTTTGATTTATTACAAAAAGATCCGCAGTCTAAAGCAAGAGCGGGAAGTATTACTACTGATCATGGCGTAATTGAAACGCCTATTTTTATGCCTGTTGGAACTGTTGCTTCTGTAAAAGGAGTGCATCAGCGCGAGCTTAAAGAAGAGATTAATCCGGATATTATTCTTGGAAACACCTATCATTTATATCTGCGTCCTCAGACAGAAATTCTTGAAAAAGCTGGCGGATTGCATAAGTTCATGAACTGGGATCGTAATATTTTGACTGATTCTGGAGGATATCAGGTATATTCTCTTTCTTCAAATAGAAAAATTAAAGAGGAAGGGGTAAAGTTTAAATCGCATATTGATGGTTCTTACCACTTTTTTACGCCAGAGAATGTAATGGAAATTCAGCGTACAATTGGTGCAGATATTATCATGGCCTTTGATGAGTGTACACCTTACCCGTGCGATTATCGTTATGCGCAACGTTCTATGCATATGACACATCGTTGGTTAGACCGTTGTATTAATCATTTAGAAAAAGTTCCTTATAAATACGGTTATGAACAAACGTTTTTTCCAATTGTTCAAGGAAGTACTTATAAAGATCTCCGTCGTCAGTCGGCTGAATATATTGCAAGTGCTGGTCAGCAAGGAAATGCAATTGGCGGACTTTCTGTTGGTGAACCGGCTGAAGAAATGTATGCTATGACTGAAGTAGTTTGCGAAATTCTTCCAGAGGATAAACCACGTTATTTAATGGGTGTTGGAACTCCAATTAATATTTTAGAAAATATTGCATTAGGAATTGATATGTTCGACTGCGTTATGCCAACGCGTAATGCAAGAAACGGAATGTTGTTTACAGCAAACGGAACAATCAATATCAAAAACAAAAAATGGGAAGCTGATTTTTCTCCAATTGATGAAATGGGTCACACTTTTGTTGATACAGAATATACAAAAGCATATTTGAGACACTTGTTTGCTGCTAATGAATATTTAGGAAAGCAAATTGCAACGATTCATAATCTTGGTTTCTATATGTGGTTGGTTCGTGAAGCTAGAAAACATATCTTAGCAGGCGATTTTAGACCTTGGAAAGAAATGATGGTTAAAAATATGAGCCAAAGACTTTAAAAGAGTTTTAAGTTTCAGGTCTCAAGTTTCAAGTTCTCTGCAGAGCGTGAAACTTGAAACTTGGAACCAACCAAACAAAATATATATGCTTTCAATAATAGATAAATACATTTTAAAAAGATACCTCGGAACTTTTTCTGTGATGCTTCTTTTATTTGCGCCAATCGGAATCGTAATTGACGTTTCGGAAAAAGTAAATAAGATGCTTGAAAACAAGATTCCGTTTGGAGATATTGCTTTCTATTATTACAATTTTACGATTTACTTTATTAACTCACTATTTCCGATATTCTTGTTCTTATCGGTAATTTGGTTCACATCCAAATTGGCGAATAATACAGAGATTATTGCCATTTTGAGTTCTGGAATTTCATTTACACGTTTCCTGCGCCCTTATATTATAGGGGCAACAATTGTGTCGATTTTCGTATTGCTAATGGGATTTTTTATTGTTCCTGCAGCCAGTGAAGGTTACAATAATTTTAGGTATACATATCTTAAAGGAAACGGAAAAGAACTCATGCGTGGTGAAAACACCAATGTTTTCAGACAGATTAACGACCATGATTTTATTTTCGTAAATAGCTTTAATGAAGAATCAAAAACAGCTTTCAATTTTTCGTTAGAACATTTCGAAAAAGAGAAACTGACATATAAAATTACTGCAAGCCGTATTAAATGGGATCCTAAAAAGAAGATTTATGTTTTATACGATTATACAAAAAGGACTGTTGGAGATTTAAATGATGTAATTGAAAAATCTCCCGAAAAAAATGTTGCCTTCAAATTTGAATTATCAGATTTAACGCCCGTAGTCTATATTGCTGAAACGCTGACTTTGGGTAAATTAATTGATTTTATTGAAAAAGAAAGAAAAAGAGGTTCTGGAAATATTAATACCTATTTGGTTGTTCTTTATAAAAAATACAGTATCCCAGTTTCAGCATTCATTTTAACTATTATTGCAGTTTCGGTTTCTTCTATGAAACGTCGCGGTGGAATGGGAATGAACCTTGCCATCGGAATTGCAATTGCGTTTTCATTTGTATTCTTTGATAAAATCTTTGGTACACTTGCCGAAAAATCTACATTCTCACCTTTATTGGCTGTCTGGTTTCCGAATATTGTTTTTGGAATCTTAGCAGTTTACCTGTTACGTAATGCGAAACGATAATTTAAAAAGTTATTTAAATCTTCATTTAATTGTTTTTATCTGGGGTTTTACCGCCATTTTGGGCGCTTTAATTACTATTGATGCCGAAAATCTGGTTTGGTACAGAATGCTGATTGCGATGATTTTTTTGGGTGGATTTATTGCCTTTAAAAAACAGTCTTTTCAAGTTCCTGTGAAGGAATTTTTTAAATTGATTTTTGTCGGATTACTGATCGCTCTTCATTGGATTTTCTTTTTTAGGGCAATTCATGTTTCAAACGTTTCTATTACGCTTTCCATATTTTCATTAGGAGCATTTTTTGCTTCTTTATTGGAACCATTATTTTACGGAAGAAAGGTGCTTTGGTATGAAGTTCTCTTCGGACTTATCATAATTGCTGGTCTAGGATTGATTCTTCAAGTTGAGATAAAGTACCTTGAAGGCGTTTATTATGCCTTGGCCGCAATTATTTTAGGTGTTTTATTTACTTTAATGAATGGAAAATTGATTTCAGATCATGAACCTTCTGTAATTACTTTTTATGAGTTTGGTGCAGGAGTTTTCTTTATTACGATTTATTTTTTGTTTGAAGGAAAATTTAAAGCAGATTTCTTCGAAATGTCTTTAAATAACTGGGTCTTATTATTGATTTTAGCTTCAATATGTACAGCTTATGCTTTTACTGCTTCGGTAAAAGTAATGCAAAGATTGACGCCTTATACGGTAATGTTAACTACTAATTTAGAGCCAGTTTACGGAATAGTTTTGGCTTATTTCATATTAGGAGGAAAAGAAAAAATGAGTGTTGAGTTTTACGTCGGCGCAGTAATAATTATTATAACAGTTATTCTAAACGGTGTTTTTAAGCACTATCAGAACAAGAAGGAAAACTTGTAATAGTTTCCTTATTTTTAAAATGCATTTTTATACTTTAAATAACAATTAACTTCGCCAATGATATAATATTTTTATATTTGCGGTTCGATTTACAAACAAAATTCAAAAATCCATGGAATATTTAGATTTTGAGCTTCCAATTAAAGAACTTGAAGAACAGTTAGAAAAGTGCGTTATTATTGGAAAAGAATCTGACGTTGACGTAACGCCAACGTGCAAGGAAATCAACAAGAAATTAGAGCAGACTAAGAAAGATATATACAAAAACCTTACGGCTTGGCAGAGGGTACAATTGTCAAGACACCCAAATAGACCTTACACTTTAGACTATATCAAAGCAATCTGCGGTGATACTTTCTTAGAACTTCATGGAGACAGAGGTTTTAAAGATGATAAAGCTATGGTTGGTGGTCTTGGTAAAATAAACGGACAATCGTTTATGATTATCGGTCAGCAAAAAGGTTTTAATACCAAAACACGTCAATACCGTAATTTTGGTATGGCTAATCCAGAAGGATACCGTAAAGCTTTACGTTTGATGAAAATGGCAGAGAAATTCGGAATTCCGGTTCTTACTTTAGTAGATACTCCGGGTGCATATCCAGGATTGGAAGCTGAAGAAAGAGGACAAGGAGAAGCTATTGCTAGAAATATATTCGAAATGGTTCGTCTGCAAGTGCCAATCATCACTATTATTGTTGGTGAAGGTGCTTCTGGTGGAGCTTTAGGAATTGGTGTTGGAGACCGTGTTTATATGTTAGAAAATACTTGGTACTCTGTAATTTCTCCAGAATCTTGCTCTTCTATTTTATGGAAAAGCTGGGAATATAAAGAGCGTGCAGCAGAAGCTTTAAAACTGACTTCTTCTGATATGAAAAAACAAAAACTTGTTGATGATGTGATTCCAGAGCCACTAGGCGGAGCACATTATGATAGAGAAACTACTTTTAAAACAGTTGCGGAATATATTACAAAAGGATATAACGAATTGAAAGACTTATCAACAGCTGATTTAATTGCCCAGAGAATGGACAAATACAGCAATATGGGCGAGTTTAAAGAGTAAATTCATAAAATAGAATTAAAAATCCGAAGCCCTGCGGTTTCGGATTTTTTTTTGGTTATCAACACAAAAAATATATTTATAAACAATAGAATAGTTATAACTCGTTAGCATATTTTTTTTAAATTTTGCTACTTTCGCTATATGGAAAATTTCAAAAATGTAAACCCTGTCAAGGTCGACAAAACTACTATTATCAATCTAGAAAAAGGTAAGCTTCCTCCTCAAGTAATTGACTTGGAAGAGGCTGTACTTGGTGCGATGATGATTGACAAAAAGGGTGTAGATGATGTAATTGATATTTTACAGCCAGACGCTTTTTATAAAGACGCACACAAACATATTTTTGAAGCAATTTTGCAGCTTTTTACAGAAACACAGCCTATCGATTTGCTGACAGTTTCTACGCAATTGAAGAAAAATGGTAAGTTAGAATTAGCCGGTGGAGATTTCTATCTGATTCAGCTTACGCAAAAAATTGCTTCTTCTGCGCACATCGAATTTCACTCGCGTATTATTCTTCAAAAATTTATTCAAAGAAGTTTGATTCGAATTTCATCTGAAATTATTGAAGAATCTTATGACGAAACCACAGACGTTTTCGATTTGCTGGATAAGGCAGAATCTAAATTGTATGAAGTAACGCAAGGGAATATTAAACGTAGTTCTGAAACGGCTCAGAGTTTAGTTCTTCAGGCGAAGAAGCGTATTGAAGAAATTGCGGGTAAAGAAGGTTTGAGTGGTGTGGCAACTGGATTTGAGAAACTAGATGAAGTAACTTCTGGATGGCAGCCTTCGGATTTGATTATTATTGCGGCTCGTCCTGGTATGGGTAAAACAGCTTTCGTCCTTTCGATGGCGAGAAACGTAAGTATTCAGTTTGGGCATGCGGTTGCGATTTTCTCTCTGGAGATGGCATCGGTTCAGTTAATTACAAGGCTTATTTCTTCTGAAACTGGACTTTCTTCAGAAAAACTAAGAACCGGTAAATTAGAAAAACACGAATGGGAACAGCTGAGTACTAAAGTAAAAGATTTAGAAAAAGCACCACTATTTATAGATGATACACCTTCGCTTTCGATATTTGATTTACGTGCAAAATGTCGTCGTTTGGCCTCGCAGCACGGAATTAAATTAATCATTATTGACTACTTGCAGTTGATGACTGCAGGTGGAAGCGGTAAAGGAGGCGGAAACCGTGAGCAGGAGATCTCAACAATTTCTCGAAACTTAAAGGCTTTGGCAAAAGAGTTGAACGTTCCGGTAATTGCACTTTCTCAGTTATCACGTGCCGTTGAAACCCGTGGATCTAGTAAACGACCTTTGCTTTCGGATCTTCGTGAATCTGGAGCGATCGAGCAAGATGCTGATATTGTATCGTTTATTTATCGTCCTGAATATTATAAAATTGAAGAATGGGATGATGATGAGGCATCTTCAACACAAGGGCAGGCTGAATTTATTATAGCCAAGCACCGTAACGGTGGATTGGAAAATATTCGTCTAAAATTCTTAGGACATTTGGGTAAATTTGATAACCTAGAAGAATTCACAGGAGGTTATGATGATTTACCTTCTAAAATGAATCATGATGATAATCCTTTCCTAACAAAAAATTTACCATCTGCTAATGAAGCTTTCGGAAGTAATTTAAATGATGACGATGACGATAGCGATGTTCCGTTTTAAAAAACAAAAAAGCCTTGTTTCTAAGGCTTTTTTTTATGTTTTGATGTTAATTTTTTAATAAAAATCAGTAGTTTAGCGAAACCAATTATAAACTATCAAGTTTTTTATTAACCAATTAACAAATTTAAATTATGAATGAAGAAACTTTTCCGGGACCTATCCAGATTCCGTTAGCAACTGCAAATGAGTGGGAAAGAAGATATCAGAATGATACCACAATCGAAGACTCTAAGAACAAAGTAAAAGCTTTTTTGATACCAAGAGAGAGTTTAGAAAAAGTTTTAAAACTTGAAACAGAAGCTGTTTGGGCTTATCTAGGCATAAACGATCAGAAAGAAAAAACATTGCTTTTTGTTGGTGCCGAATATGATAAAGAAACTGGTAAATGGGTTAATGTATACGGTACTGGAGATGGTGTAGAAGGTGGCGAAGGAGCCGAAGAGGTGGTATACGATGGTTCACGTCCAAGTCCTCCTTATTAATAAGCAATTTTTTTAAAGAATGGATGATTTTTTAATATACTCAGGTTATTTGATTTTATTAATTAATCTATTATTATATTCATATAGCTTTTTCCGCAAGGAAAAAGCTAATGTTTTTTTTGTTTCTTACTTAACATTTATATTTATAATACAAATTTCAATGGAGATATTGTATTACCTTAAAAGGAATAACCTTTTTTTAGTTAATAGTTTTTTTATAGGTCAAATGTTGTTTTTAGGGTTGTTTTATAATTCTATTTTGAAAGTGAAAAGCCAAAAACAATTTGTGAAAATTAGTCTTGTTTTGGCTTTATTAGTTCTTATAGTGCAATTTATTAATGCTCCACAAGAATTTTTAAAATTTAATTTATTTGAAATTACATTGACATCGCTGTTGATTGTTGTGTTTGCACTCTTGCATTTCTACAATATGTTGACAGAAAACAAGAAGTATTACTATGTAAATATAGGGATAATGTTATACTTGCTTTCAAGTACTGTATTATTTATAATTGGTAATCTAACATCTGTTTTAAATAATGAAGTAAAATATTTAAGTTGGCAGTTAAATGCATTCTTGAATATTGTCTATTATCTTTTTATTTTATTTGAATGGAAAGTAAGTTTTTCGAAAAAGGCAAGTCTACAGAACTAGATTCTATTGTATAATATAAAATGAACAGATATGAATACAGGTCATATTCCTGAGAAAGAACTCGTAGCCATAATATTATACATCTCTTTGTTTTTTATAATTGTTGCAGTGGCATTGATTATATTCTTTTACTTTTCTAGGAAAAAAATCATTCAGAAAGAATTAGAAAAAATAGATTTAATACTTCGATATCAAAAAGAACAACTACACGCTATAATCGTAACGCAAGAGGAAGAACGTAAAAGGATTGCACAGGATCTTCATGACGATATTAGTTCAAAATTGAACATTGTTTCCTTAAACAGCCATTTGCTTACAGCGCCAAACTTAACTGAAGCTGAAACTGCAGAAATTACAGAAAATATAATCGCTTTGACAACAAAGGCATTAGATAATTCTAGAAAGATTGCACATAATTTGTTGCCGCCTGTTTTTGAAAAATTTGGTTTACATGCTGGCATAGAAGAGCTATGTGAAGAGTTTGAAAGCAGTAAATCGGTTAAAACACATTATAAAAACGAAATTGATTTTGATGAGAAAGATATAGACAGGCATCTGCATGTTTTTAGAATTCTACAAGAGCTTATGAATAATTCTATACGCCACGGAAAAGCTTCAGAAATATGGATTTCGTTTGCTAATGTAAACGGAATAAATACTTGCAACTACAAAGATAATGGTGTTGGTTTTGATAGTTCAAATGCTGAAAATCAGAAAGGTCTAGGAATGAAAAACATTGACAGCCGAATATCATTTTTAGAGGGAACAATAGAAATTAACTCTGAAATTAATAATGGTATTGTTGTAAATTTTACTTTTTAGCTGGAATTATGTGTTTTATTAAGGTTTTTAGTCAATAAAGTGGGGTATTTAGACTTTTTCTAAATCATATTTTGTAATTTCGATAAACCAAATTAAACGACCAAAAACAAATAAGATGAATGCTGCTATCAAAATTGCCCTAGTCGATGATGAAATTTTGTTTCGAAAAGGAATTTCTTTTTTATTACAGAGAGAAGAAAATATAGATGTTATTTTTGAAGCTCCAAATGGCGATGAGCTTATTTCACAGTTGAATGAAAGGGAAATAAAACCAGATATAATAATAATGGATTTAAAAATGCCGGTCTTGAACGGTGTCGAAGCCACTAAAATTATTAGAAAACTTTTTCCCGATATTAAGATTATTGCATTGACCAGTTATGATACCAAATCTTTTATTGCAAATATGATTCAAGTTGGCGCTGTCGCTTACTTAATAAAAAATACCACTCCAAAAGATTTAATTCATACAATCAACGAAGTAGCAAAAAAAGGTTTCTATTACAACGAAAATGTTTTAAAAACAATTCAAGAAACCATAGTTTCTCCTAAAAATACAAGAGGCGGTTTAGAAACAAATTTTCTTTCTCCTCGCGAAATCGAAATCCTACAATTAATTTGCCAGCAGAAAACTACTGCAGAAATTGCAGAACATCTTTTTTTAAGTCCGAGAACAATAGAAGGACATAGAAATAATTTATTGCTTAAAACAGAATCGCGAAATATTGCTGGTTTGGTTGTCTATGCGATCCAGAATGAATTGGCAGTCTTAACAATTTAGAAAATTATGCTGTCAAAAACTGAATGGACAGTACATAATATAATATGATTGTTATCACAAGAACACATAAACCTATTTTTTGAATCATATTTAAACCCTTTTGTTGGTTGTTGCTTTCATTAAACTTCATAGTGGTTAATTTTTTACAGCGATTAGTTTTTGTGAACTTGGGATAGCAAATTTATAGAGAATTTTCTATCAAATTATAGGTGTTTTTACCTGTTTTTTCATGTTTAGAATCTTTCAATTCCAAGTTTTTTTTTAACATTCTATTATGTCAGAAAAGATTGTAAGCATTCTTTTTTTGGTGCATCCTTTTATATCTTTACTAAAATAATTTTCTGATGAATAAGAGTTTATTCTACATTTTTATACTATTAGCAACATTTAATGCTAGAGCTTCGTTTATCTTACTTCCGATGGACGAAACAACGCAGCAAAATCATCTAAAAGCATACGGAATTACTTATTGGTGTTTGAGCAGGGATTATAAAGCAAGTTGGCTTTTAAATTACCGCGGAGGTTCTTTTTTACTTCCTGATGCTGATGAAATTAGAAAAGAATGTAAAATAAGAGGAGTTAGTTTTGAAGTGATTTCAGATAGTGAACAAGCTTCTATTCTGAATGAAATTTCGAGTCCTTCACAAAATATGGAATCGGTGATTTTGGAAAAAGCTCCTAAAATAGCGGTTTATACTCCAAAAGGAAAACAGCCATGGGATGATGCTGTGACTTTGGTTTTAACTTATGCTGAAATTCCTTTTACGCCAATTTATGATGAAGAAGTTTTAAGTGACCAATTATTAATGTATGATTGGCTACATCTGCATCACGAAGATTTTACTGGGCAATACGGAAAATTTTATGCAGCTTACAAAAATACTCCTTGGTATATTGATCAAAAAAAGGATGCAGAAGCCTTAGCTGCAAAACTAGGATACGCAAAAGTATCTCAGGAAAAAGGAGCGGTTGCAAAAAAGATTAGAGATTTTGTAATTGGCGGAGGTTTTATGTTTGCTATGTGTTCTGCTACAGATAGTTTTGATATCGCACTTACAGCTGATGGTGTGGATATTTGCGAAACAATGTTTGACGGTGATCCAAGTGAGTCTAACTATCAATCAAAATTGAATTATAATAACTCGTTTGCCTTCAAGAATTTTACTCTTGAAAGAAGACCAGAAGTTTATGAGTTTTCGGATATCGATATGACAACGAAAAGGAGAGTATTGATGGAGAAAGATTATTTTACGTTAATGGAATTTTCTGCAAAATGGGATCCGATTCCGAGTATGTTATGTCAAAATCATACACAACTGGTAAAAGGTTTCATGGGACAAACCACTTCATTTGATACTTCATTAATAAAATCGAATATCTTGATCATGGGAACCTGCGAATTAAACGGCGAGTCAAGATATATTCATGGAGAAAAAGGCAAGGGGATGTTTACTTTTTTTGGAGGACATGACCCAGAAGATTTTCAACACCAAGTTGGAGACCCGCCGACGGTTTTAGATTTACATCCGAATTCTCCAGGTTATAGATTGATTTTGAATAATGTTTTGTTTCCAGCTGCTAGAAAAAAGAAGCTTAAAACATAAATCAGTTTAAAGAAAATTCAAACCAGATTGGAATATGGTCGGATACTTTTCTTGCATTCTGCAGTGAATCAAAATCTTCGTAAAATTTAATAATACCAGAATTAAAAACTTTTAAACTCGATGTCTTATAAAAGATATTGTCAAACTCAGATGCAAGGCAAATATTGCTTTTGCATTGATGCTTAAGAGTTGTTTTTTGATTTTTTAATACAGATGCATATCCCATTTTCTTTAATGGGTTAAAAACAGAATGTTTTTCGGGACAATTGAAATCGCCTAAAAAAATAAGGTTTAAATGGGGATATTCGTTTGGTAAAAATTTGAAATATTTGATTTCGGTTTCGGGCTGTTTTTTTTTCGTTATGGCATGAAAATTAACCAGTGTAATTGTCTTTTTGTTGATTTCGAATGTGGCGAAATAGGGCTCCCGATCAATTTCTACACTAAATTTTTTCTCGAGCCAAGGTCTGCTTTTTAATTTGGCTTTGTTGGTTTTCCAAATGAAAGCATAGCGTTCAGTTTTGTAACTGCTGCTAGAAGTAGGATCGCTTATTTTATAATCCCATTTATTTCCTTTTTCATTAAGTAATGATGCCAATTTTGCAACAGTTTGGGCCCCTCCATTTCCAGCAACAACTTCTTGAATTGCAATAATATCGTAATTAGAAATTGTCTTGGCAATATAATTTAAATGGATGTCAGATTTAGATTTTCCAAAATTTTCTAAATTCCAAGATACCACCTTGGTCTGCGCTAAAGATAAAAAGGTAAAAAATAATAAGACGAGGCTGAGAGTTTTTTTCATGTAAAAATTTATAGAAAAAGATATGAACCTTCTTTTTCAGCAATAATCAAGCCTTTCTTAAAATTAATTAATGTTTTTTGTATCGGTTTTTTAGTGCAGTTCCGATAATTATAATTTGCAATACTAATAATGCTGGAATAAATATTATTTTCCAATCAATTTCTAGCCAGCCTGTTTTTTCAGAAACAAAGGCAAAGCTAATTGATAGAAAAAGGCAGAGTAACATTGTTTTCATAATAATTTTATTTTGTGTAGTATTAATTTTGGAGAATATAATACTCGCTTTACTTTTCGGTTTCATGGTAGGTTAATAGGTTATTACAAATTTAACGGTATCAAAAGTGTAATCCTTACGGAAAACCGTAAAGCGCCATAAAAATTACACCAATCCGAAATCTTTTGCGATTGCAATTAAATGCACATTATTGTTAGCCTTAAAATAGATTTTCAGTTTATTGATTCTTTTTTCAATACTGCTTGTTCCGTTAGGTGTTATAGATAGATCTTTAAATTCCTTAGAAATGCTTTCCAAAATATATCCTTGTGATAAAAGCTTCAAAATAGAAATATCATAAGATTCAATTTCGATTAAGGCTTTGTCATTAAAATTAAAAGACAAATCAGAAGAAAGTATTTTTTCTTCATTATTAAAGGTGCTTTCAATAGCATTTCTTAACTCAGCAATACTATTCCTCCCTTTAGAAACGTAAGCATTGATACCTAATTCGTTAAAAAGAGTTTTAATTCTATAGCTTTTATCTTCTATAGAAAAAACGATCTTTTTTATATTAGGCTGTACCTTGTTTATGGCATCAATAAGTTCATCGCCACTATTTAAAGTTACTTTTCTATGATCAGATTTAAATGATAAATCAGTAATCAGCAAATCATAAGGTTCGTTATCAGCCAATGCTTTTTTTATTTTAAGCAAACCTTCGTCACAATATTTCACATGATGAATTACAGGAACTTGTAATTCTTCAAGTACTTGAACTACTGCTAGGCTGATACTGTCTAAATCTTCGGCAACTAAAACTTTTTTGAACATATAATTGTATTATATAGGAAATTTGATACTTATTTTAAAACCACTTTCTGAATTTGCATCAAAATTAATTGTTCCTTTTATTGTTTCAATACGGTTTTCCACATTTTGTAGTCTTTTTTGTAAAATTGATTGTTCACCATTAAATTTTGTGCCATTATCCGTGTAAGTTATAATGATCTTTTTTTGAAATTTTTTAAACGTTATACTTGCTAGTGATGCATTGTTTAATGTTTTCATCTGCTCAAAAATTTCTTGTATAACACGGAAAGCAGTTATTTTTTTTACCCTATCAATTTTGGACCACGAAAGGGTATTTAAGCCATTTATTATGATATTTAAGTGGGAGTTTGCGTAGCTGGCAATCATTTCTTTCAGTCCTATTTCGTAGTTTTCATTAGTCAATATTTCACTATTTTCTTTAGAGATATTTCTGGTTTTTAAATAAATATTGTTTAAAAGCGATAGAAGTTTTTCTTTATTATCCTTCTCTTCAATGTCTTTTCTTTTCGCAAATGAAAGCGTTTTATAAATGTCATATGAAAGTTCGGTTCGGAGTTTATTAGAGATTCGTGCTTCACTTTTATAGACAGCATCAATTTTTTCTTTTCTGCCTTTTGAAATTAAGTAATAAAATAAAAAAAGCAATGTTGTAAGACTCAATGTGATAATAAGATAGAGAATATTATTTCTATTATTTTCTCTTTGTAATTCTAGTTCATTTTCAATTTTGTCTGTTTTAAGCAGTAAATTTTCCTTTTTATCTTTTTGAGAAATGTATTTAATATTTGCAAATTGGTTTTTTGCCCTACGTCTTCCTTCTGTAATGCTATCAATTATTTTAATATAGGCTTGTGAATATTTTTTGAGATCATTACCATCGCTTGTTCTTACTAATTGAGCTAGAGAATTCGCTTTATTCCTTGCAGATTTTACTAAGCTAGCTTGTTCATATGACTTTTTTGCATATATAAGTGCTAGTTTTGAGTTGCTATTTTGATAAAATTGTGAGAGTAATTTATAGTTATAATCTAATGAAAACTCATTATTTATTTTTTTATTTTTTTTTAAGCCTTCATTAAGATATTTGATTGCTATTGGTTGTTTTTGACAAAGGTAACAATACCCAAGGTTAACAAGAACATTAGCATGGAACTGATCACTATATAAGGGTTTCTTTTTATAAATTATTTTTTCGGATGTTAATAGTTGTAAAATTTCGATAGCAGCGGTATATTTTTCTTGAGCTATGTAAACTATAGCAATGTCGTTTAAAATTAATGCTTTTTTGTATGGTGATCCTGGTAATCTTAATGCTTTTTTATGATATATTAGTGAGTTTTCATAATCGTAAGTATTATAATAGTTGTATGCAATATAAGAGTATACATTGCGGGCGTATGTTGGTTTTTTAATTTTGCTTAAATAAGGAAGTGTTCTAGTTAATAATTCTTCACTTGAAGCGTAATCACTATCTATACTAAGAAGCTCTGCCATGGAGGAAAGCACATATACATAATTGACATAATCTTCATGTGGATTAGATAAGGCTAGCGCTGCTTTATTATAATAAATTAAAGAGCTGTCATGTTTGTTGTTGTCATAAAAATAATCTGCTTTAGCTATATATTTTTTGATTTCATTAGAATTGTTCTTTTTTTTTGTAATCTTATTTTTTTTATTTTCGCAGGAACACATTAAAAATATGATTCCAAAGAATAGAATAAATATTTTTAATTTAGAAAAGGATGTACTGAGAGAAGTTATTACTTGCATTATTAAAATGAAAATTTAAAAGTTGCGCGAAATCCTTGATTTGGTAAGGAATCAAATGAAATTTCTCCCCTTATTTTTAAAATATGGCTTTCAATATTATGCAGGCCATTCTTTAAAGTTAATTTATTAATATCGATGCCTTTGCCATTATCATGGTAATTTACGGTTACATTTTTTTCAGTTCTTTTAAAACTGATGCCGACTAATGTTGCGTGACTATGTTTTTTCATGTTTACAAGTAATTCTTGAAGTACTCGGTAAATAATTACCTTTTTGTCTTGATCAATATTATCCCATGGAATTGTATCCAGACCGTTTAGAATAAAATTTATTTTAGCAGTATTAAATTCGGAAATCATTTGTTTTAAATTTATGACAAAGTTTTTGTTAACCGAAACCAAAAAGTTTTCTTTTGAGATGTCGCTTGCTCTTAAATATATAGTGTCAAGATTTCTAATCAATTGATTTTTGTTTTCTGTGACAGAAAAATTTTTGCTTTCTGTAATAACAATAGAGTGATAAATGTCATTAGCTAATTCATCATGCAGTTTTTTAGCAATCCGAGTTTCGCTCTCGTAGCTTGCTTCAATTTTTTCTTTATTAGTTCTTGTAGTCATATAATAGTAAAGTATAAAAATGAAAATGATGCTTAAAATAATTATGAGATATGAAATTATATTTCTGTTTTTTTGTTTCTCTATTTGAAGTTCTTTCTGTGCTTTTTGAGTTCTAAGTTTTAAATTTTCTTCTTTTTCGCTTTTCGAATCATACTTGATTTTGGCAAACGTATTTTTGATTCTCTGTCTAATCTCGAAAGCACTGTCGACTAGGATAACATACAATAAAGAGCTTTTTTTGAGTTCTGCTCCATCGCTGTTTTTAATTATTAATGCTAGTGAATTAATACGATCCTCAATTAAATTTACTTTAGTATAATTATTATAGCTTAATAGAGCGTACTTCCTTGCAAGAAGAGAATTTTTTTTCATATCATAATAAGAAGCGATATGCAAGTTGCTCTGTCCAATTCGTGAAATGTTTTTTATGTTTTTTCTAATCTGTAAAGCTTGATTTAAATATTGAATTCCTTTAGGGTCATTCATTTTGACATAGCACAAACCAATGTAGTCTAAGTTTTCTGCATTATATTCTGGTTCCTCTTGAATTTCTTTTTGGGTAGATAAACGTAAAAAAATCTGTAGTGCTTCATCATATCTTTTCTGCTCTAGTAAAACAGATGCGATATTACATTTGATTAACGATTTTTTAGAATTATCGATTTTAAGAGCCAGTCCTTTGTTGTAATAAAGAAGAGCATCACTAAGGCTATATGTTCGAAGAGAATTAGTGCCCAAAATGGTGTAGGTCTTCCAGACTTTTATTTGATCTTTCATTGATTTTAAATAAGGGATAGCATCGGTTATTGTAGTTTCGCTTCCAATGTAATCGCCATGATTAAGTTGGATATCTGCCATATAATTAAGAATGCTTACATAATTATCTGGGTCTCTTTTGGGATCACAAATTAATTTCGCTTTATTATAATAGAAAAACGCGCTATCTCGATTGTTGTAGTTGTTTAAAAAAATTGAAGCTTTATCAATGTTTTTTTGAATTTCTAACTTGTTGTGGATCTCTTTTGAATTATCATTGTTGTTTTTCTGGCAAGAAAAGAGAACAGATAAAAAAGCGGTAATAGAGGTAAATATTTGTATTCTTTTTGGTATCATGCGCCAAAAATAAAAAATATCAGTTCCTGTGAAAGAGTATAAATATCTGTTTTTGTAAAAAGATGAATTCGCTATTTTTTGCCTGTTCATTTACAATTATATACAAACAAACCCTCATAGAGAGGGTTGTTAAAGTTTGAAAATGATGTAAATATTATCTTTATAAAATTATGATGCACGCATTCCAGTTGTAATGGCTAATCTATTCCAAGAGTTAATTGTAATGATGGCTAAAAGTATCTCTGCAAGATATTTTTCGTCAAATAATTTAGCGGCATTTTCGTAAACTTCATCGGAAACATGATTGCCAATTAATGTTACTTGTTCTGTTAATGCTAAGATTGCTTTTTCTTCTTCAGTATAAAAATCGGCTTCGCGCCAAGCGCTAATTAAATAAATTCTTTGTTCAGAAATACCATGCTTTCTAGCGTCTGCAGTATGCATGTTAATACAAAATGCACAGCCATTAATTTGCGAAGCGCGGATTTTAATTAATTCTTTGTGTACAGGTGTTAATGAAGTTGATGAAATATATTTTTCTAAATTCATTAATGCTTGATAAGCCTCTGGAGCTACATTCGGAATAACAATTCTTGGTTTCATTTTTATGTGTTTTAAAAGTTCATTACAAAGGTCAGTAATGTATACTCTTAAAAACTTGAACTACTTCAAGAAATTCAAATCACACTTTTCCAGCTCTTATTTTACTCATAAATTCGGCCGAAAAATCTAAGTATGAGGCAAGCATGTATTGAGGAACACGTTGAACGAAGTCTGGTTGCAGATTTTTAAAATGATTATAACGTTCTTCGGCAGACATGGTAAACAAGAATTTAATACGCATTTGTGCAGCCCCAAAAGCTTTTTGTGCTACAATTCTAAAGTATTTTTCGAGTTTAGGGATTTGAATTAATAAAGAATCTAAAACAGATTTTTCAATAGCAATTACATCAGTAGTTTCAACAGCTTGTATATAAAAATGAGACGGAACATGGTTATGATAACTTAAATAGTCGGTAATCCACCAATTTTCTATTCCAAATTGAAGAGTCTGTTCAGTACCTTTAGAGTTAATTATGTATTGACGCATACAGCCTTTTACAACAAAATACATTGTATTGCATATTTGTCCTTCTTGTAGAACATGTTCTTTTTTCTTAATCTGCCAGAGGTCAAGACAACTCTCGAGTACATCGATCTCATGAGATTCAAGTTGTACAAACTTTTGAATATGATGGATAAGTGCGTCTTGCATTTTGTAGAAATTACTTTAAGTAAATTTAATTTATTATTTAGTCATATAATAATATGTGGTCAAAAAACAAAAAAACCATTCGCGTTAACGAATGGTTTTTATATAATAAGTAAGTAATCTTAAATTGAGTTTATAAAACGTTTTATTTTACTTTATTAAGAATAGCTTTGAAAGCTTCAGGGTGGTTCATAGCTAAATCTGCAAGAACTTTTCTGTTCAATTCGATTCCGTTAGCTTTAACTTTCCCCATGAATTGAGAATAAGACATTCCTTCTAATCTAGCTCCAGCGTTAATACGTTGAATCCATAATGAACGGAAATTTCTTTTATTCTGTTTTCTGTCACGGTAAGCGTAGCTCATCGCTTTCTCTACCGCGTTCTTAGCAACTGTCCAAACGTTTTTACGTCTACCAAAGAAACCTTTGGCTTGCTTCATTATTTTTTTTCTTCTTGCTCTTTTAGCAACTGAATTTACCGATCTTGGCATAATTTTAATGTTTTTTTGTAGCAGGCGTCCTGAATTGAATCAAAGGAACTTAAAGCCATACTCCAAGGTTATATAAATAATTTTTAACCTAAAGAAATCTTAGTCAAATGTCGAATATCAAACGTCAAAAGAAAATTACTTTTGACTTTAAGACTTTCTAACTTTAGACTTATTAGATAATTCTTAATTGTTGTTTAATGCTTCTCATATCTGTTTGGTGAACTAGCGCTGAGTGAGTCAAAGCTAATTTACGTTTTTTAGATTTTTTAGTCAAGATGTGACTTTTAAAAGCATGCTTTCTTTTAATCTTTCCAGAGCCAGTAACTTTAAAACGTTTCTTAGCGCTAGATTTTGTTTTCATTTTAGGCATTTTTCCTAGTGTTTTAATTTATTCTTACTTACTTATATCTTTAGTAAAAAGTAAAAGTTAAAAGTCAAAAGTCAGTTTATGACTTTCGACTTTAAGACTTTAAGCTTTCGACTTATTTCTTTTTCTTCGGAGCAATGAACATGATCATTCTCTTTCCTTCCAGAACTGGCATTGCCTCAACTTTTCCGTGTTCCTCTAAGTCTTGAGCAAGACGTAATAATAGAATCTGACCCTGATCTTTGTAAATGATAGAACGTCCTTTAAAGAAAACAAAAGCTTTTAATTTAGCTCCTTCTTTTAAGAACTTTTCAGCGTTCTTTCTTTTAAATTCATAATCATGCTCATCTGTTTGAGGACCAAAACGAATTTCTTTTACAACAACCTGAGAAGATTTAGCTTTTAATGCTTTATCACGTTTCTTTTGTTCATAAACAAATTTCTTGTAGTCCATGATTTTACAAACTGGCGGCTCAGCATTTGGAGAAATTTCAACCAAATCCAACTCAAGCTGATCTGCTAAACGTAATGCATCAGCTATTTTAAAAACGCCAGGCTCGATGTTCTCACCTACAAGACGTACCTCTGGAACACGAATAAGATTGTTTATTCTGTGTGTGTCTTTTTTTTCTACTCGAGGTTGAAAACCTCTGTTACTTTTTATTGCTATGACTTTCTAATTTAAGTTAAACTGTAAATACTTTTAATGTCTTTTTTATTTCTTCGTCAACAATCGAAGCAAATTCGTCGATTGAAACTGTGATGTTACCTTTTCCTTCTTGTCCATGACGACGAATAGAAATCGTTCCGTTTTTCTCTTCTTCCTCACCAACGATAAGCATAAATGGAATTTTTTGCATTTCTGCATCTCTAATTTTCTTACCGATAGTTTCATTTCGGTTGTCAATTAGGGCGCGAATTTCGTGATTTTCTAGCAAATCTAAAACTTTTTTAGCATAATTTTCGTATTTCTCGCTCAAAGACAAGATAATAGCTTGTTCAGGCATTAGCCAAAGTGGGAAATTTCCTGCAGTATGTTCAAGTAAAATTGCTATAAAACGCTCCATAGATCCAAAAGGAGCTCTATGAATCATGACAGGGCGATGTAATTCATTATCAGCACCTTTATAGGTTAATTCAAAACGCTCAGGTAAATTATAATCTACTTGAATAGTCCCTAACTGCCATTGTCTTCCCAAAGCGTCTTTTACCATGAAATCCAGTTTCGGACCGTAAAATGCTGCTTCGCCATATTCTACAACAGTATTTAGACCTTTGTCTTTTGCTGCATTAATGATTGCATTTTCAGCCTTTTCCCAGTTTTCATCTGTACCAATGTATTTTTCTCTGTCTTCCTGGTCTCTAAGTGAAATCTGAGCGGTAAAGTTTTCAAAACCTAAAGAACCGAATACATATAATACAAGATCAATTACTTTTTTAAACTCCTCGTCCAATTGCTCTGGGGTACAGAAGATATGTGCATCGTCTTGAGTAAATCCTCTTACGCGAGTTAAACCGTGTAATTCTCCAGATTGCTCGTATCTGTAAACAGTACCAAATTCAGCATAACGCTTTGGCAAATCTTTATATGACCAAGGTCTTACATTGTAAATTTCACAGTGGTGAGGACAGTTCATTGGTTTCAATAAGAACTCTTCGCCTTCAGCTGGAGTATGAATCGGTTGGAAGCTGTCAGCTCCATATTTTGCGTAGTGACCAGAAGTAACATAAAGTTCTTTCTGTCCAATATGTGGACTAACTACTTGCTCGTATCCGGCTTTCTTCTGAGCTCTTTTTAAGAACTGTTCCAAACGGTCTCTTAAAGCAGCTCCTTTTGGTAGCCATAAAGGCAAACCTTGACCTACTTTTTGAGAGAAAGCAAACAATTCTAGTTCTTTTCCTAATTTACGGTGGTCACGACGTTTTGCTTCCTCAAGAAGTTCAAGATATTCAGTTAAATCTTTTTGTTTTGGAAAAGATGTTCCATATACACGAGTCAACTGTTTGTTTTTCTCATCACCTCTCCAATAAGCGCCGGCAACGCTCATGATTTTTACAGCTTTGATAATTCCGGTATTCGGAATATGTCCACCACGGCATAAATCAGTAAAAGTAGAGTGGTCGCAAAAAGTAATGGTTCCATCTTCAAGGTTTGAAATCAATTCAGTCTTGTAAACGTTGTCTTTATACATTTCTAATGCTTCCGCTTTACTTACCGGACGCATTTTAAAATCAAACTTTCCTCTTGCGATTTCAAGAATACGATCTTCAATCTTTTTAAAATCAGCCTCGGAGATTTTTTGGTCTTCAAAATCCACATCATAATAAAAACCATTAGCAATTGCAGGTCCTAGAGTTAGTTTAATTCCAGGATACAATTCCTCAAGAGCTTGAGCCATTACGTGCGAAGTTGAGTGCCAGAAAGCTTTTTTTCCCTCAGCATCATTCCAGGTATATAAAATAAGATTACCGTCGGTCGTTAATGGAGTCTCGGTTTCAATAGTTGTACCATTAAAAGATGCAGAAATAACATTTCTTGCAAAACCTTCGCTAATGTTTTTAGCGACCTCCATTGGAGTTACGCCTGAAGCGAACTCTCTAATTGACCCATCGGGTAAAGTAATCTTGATCATTGTTTATAATTTTGTGAATGCAAATATACATGATTACAAAAATACATACAATATATATGTAGAAGTTTACTCTATTATATATAAGTATAGTTTTATTGTGTTACATACAACTATCTCTTATTTCTGGACCGTCGGTTTTTTAAAACCTGCCAGGTTTGTTTTTTTTTGCATATATAAGGACAAACCCTAGACTGTCATTCTGAGTGAAGTGAAGATTATCCAGTTTTGCAATTTGGAATTTCACCATTGCAGTTTTGCTATTGATAAGGAGCTTAATCCCGCTATCCGCTGCAATCTTTTTATGGCGAACCCCGCCATAAAAAGTATTTCCGCTCCTATCGGGGCTATGGATGCGGTTTCAGGAGAGGCATTTCGGAAATGGAAGATTCGGGAAAGATGAAAAAACGCCTGAAAAAGGCGCCAAAGGCTGAAAATCCACTAAAATCGGATATCGGAAAACCCGATAAGATAAGAAAATGCCAGCCGAACCAGGAAAAACCTTACGCTCGGTGAAAAATATCCAAAATGTAAGCCCCGCGTTATGAGAAGGTTAGGAAAAAGGGCGGAAAAACTTCAAAAAAACTCTTTAAAAAAGCTTGCAGAAGCGGAAAAAGGTTCT